>Ga0207640_10000095_pt1 | contig 69753 bp, 62 predicted proteins | sample KBSCornC42_FD_184300 | JGI IMG/M metagenome (GOLD analysis project Ga0207640, IMG submission 184300) | Corn rhizosphere microbial communities from Kellogg Biological Station, Michigan, USA - KBS Corn C4-2 (SPAdes) (version 2) | ecosystem: Host-associated > Plants > Roots > Rhizosphere > Soil ... | reverse complement strand
TCTTGGCTCTGAGGCCATTTCTCTTTGGTTACTTTCTCTTTGGGCCAGCAAAGAGAAAGTGACTCGGGCGCCGGCAGGCGTCCGAAATGCCCGCTGCATAAGCGGCCAGGTCGCGGTATCGCGACAACCAAGCGACACAGTCACTGGATTCCTGCCTACGCAGGAATGACGAGTAGGGAGGCCAACGTCGGAATGACGAGCAAGGGAGGCCTACGCCGGAACGACGAGCAAGTTGCGCGCAGCGCAATCCAACTCAAACACTGCTATCAGCAATAGCGGCCAACAGCCGCCCATTCAGCGCCCGCTGCTGCAACTGCCAAGCATCCAGCTCACTCTGCGGCACGGGCTCCTGCCCATCCATCCCGCTGAGCAACCGCTTCCACCACGTGGAATACCGATACGCCGACACCTCCCCATTGATGTCGCTGGCGACAATGCGCCCGCGCAGCGCCTCGATGATCGCCATCGCGTGGTGCTCCTCGAGCAAACCCTGATCCCAATTGGTCCGCGCCGTAGCCACACTGAAAGCATCCTTATCGATCGACAGATAAGTCGCCTGTGGCGCCCGCCGCAACTGCTCCACGAACGCGCAGGTCAGCGCATCCGGATCATCGAAACGGCGGAACGCGTCCTGCAGCCCCAGCCGCGAGGCCCAGCCCACATCCACATCCATGCACCAGTAGCTGAGCTTGCCCGCCCGCAGCGGCCGCAGGTAATTCTCCCAGGCATGCTTCGCGCCGATATCGCCCGAGGTAATCCCCACCACATGCACATGGTTGACGTAAGGCAGCATCGCCACCTTGCGCACCCACGACCCGCAATGGATACCCCAAGGGAAACGCATATTGTCCGGATGGTTATCGAACACCACCAGCTGGAACGGCCCGCGCGCGCGCTGGCGCTCCACCAGCGGCCAGGTCAGATGGTGATAATCGCCCGAGCCCATCAGCACCGTGCCGTGCTCCGCCGGCGCCACGGCGGCGAGATGCCGGCGCAGGCGATCGAAGCTGCGCAGCGTGCAGCCGAAGCGGATCGCCTCCTGCCAGTCGCCCAGCGGCAACGTAGTGGCGCCGTCGATCGCGCCGACCGCGCCGTCGAAGTCCAGGATCAGAGGATCACGTTTGCGCATCGGATGGCGCCGCCGCCCATTGGCTGTCGCTTTCGAAAAGATGCCCCAGCCGCCGCGCCGCCGCCCGCAACAGCGGATTGCGCAGCCAGATGGCGTGGCGGGTCAGGGTGAAACTGGCGCCAAGATAGGACTTGACCTGCGGATCGGTCCAGCCCGCCACGTAATGCGTCAGGCCGCGCTCGCGCGCCCAGGCCAGATTGTGGAACCAGCTGGTGAAATACAGATTCTGCTCGCGCGCCTGCGGGTAGGCGAAGCCGACGTATTTGTCGATCAGCTTGCCGTCCGCGGCAAAGCACAGGTTCCAGCCGATCATCTCGCCCTGGTGGCGATAGACGAAGGCGAAGCCGCCGTTGCCGCCATCGCGCAGCACCGCGGCGAAAAACTCGCGGCTGAGCTTGTCGAAATGGACCTCGCTCTGTGCATAGACGTTTTCGTACAGCGCATAGAACGCATCGAGCGTGGCGTCGTCGGCGAAGCGCGCATCGCCACAGACCACCGTCTCGACCGCGACCTCGTCGCGCTTGCGCAGCTTGCGGCGGATGTCCTTGCGGCGGGAAGAGGACAAGCGCGCCAGGTATGCCTCTTCATCGGCGAAATCGATCGCTACATAGGCCAGCGCCTGCCCTTCCAGCAGCAGATAACCCTCGGCGCGGCAGGCTTCGGCGAAGCGCGCGCACCAGTCGCGGCCGGCGGCGTCGCACAGCGGCGAATCCTGCGGAATGTCCTTCACCACCAGCAGGCGCTGCCCGCCGCCGAGCTGGCGGCGCAGCGCGCCGGGCAACGCGGCGGGATCGGCCGCGCGCGGAAACAGCGCGTACTCGGACGCCGTGGTGCCCACGAACGCGGTGCGCCAGCGCAGCAGGCGTCCCCACCAGCCGTAGCCGGGGGCCTTGATCAGGCGTCTGCGCAGCGCGTCGTCGGTGGTGGTCAGCAGATCGAACGGCGCCACGAACGCGGGCGTACCCTCAGCCTCCAGCACCCTGAAGCCGATCGGCGGATGCGCCGCGAACGCCGCGACCAGGCCATCCGGTTCGAGTTGGTTGAGATAACGCACGCAAGGTTTCCGCAAGTGGGGCGCCGCCGTCCCGGGCGCCGCGCATGATGCCGCAAGCCGGGGCCGCTCAGCATGGACGACAGGGCTTTCACGCCGCTTACCCGCCCTGCGCGGCCGTGCCAAAGATTGGCGAAAGGCGACCCCGCGCAGAATCGCCGGATAGCGGACCTTCCCGTCTGGACAAGCTCCCCGTGCTTGGTCAGGCTTGCCGGGTCGGCCGCGCGGTGTGGCCAGCGGCGCATGCCACGGACCAGGAACAGAACATGAGCAACGTACAGCAGGAAACCATCGAGATCATCGCCAAGCAGGCAAAGATCGAGCTGGACACCATCAAGCCCGAGTCCACCCTCAAGGACCTCGGCGTCGCCTCGCTCGACGCGATCGAAGTGATCTTCGATATCGAAGAGCATTTCGGCATCAACCTCCCCAACGAGGACACGGATTTCGACAACGGCACCGTGGCCCAACTGGTGGAAGCCGTCGAGCGCCAGCTCGCCGCCAAGAAGAACGACTGAACCCCTCCATGCAACGTCTCGTCATCACCGGCATGGGCGCGATCTGCGCGCTCGGCAACGACGCGCCCTCCGTCTGGCAAGCCATGACCGAAGGCCGCAGCGGCATCGCTCCGATCTCCCGCGTGGATCCAGAACGCTTGCGCGCCGCCGGTGTGGTGGCCGAGGTCAAGGGTTTCGATCCGAGCCAGCACTTCGACGAAGCCAAGCTCGCCCAGCTCGACCTCGCCACGCAGTACTCCATGGTCGCCGCGAAAGAGGCGATCACGCAGGCGGGGCTGTCGTTCGAAGGCGAGCGCGCCTCGCGTACGGCGGTGGTGATCGGCAGCGGCGTGGCCGGCGAAACGGCGCGCGACGTCCAGTACCACCGCATCTATGCGGAGAACTCGACGCGCGTGCACCCGCTCAGCATCATCCGCATGATGATGAATGCGCCGGCCAGCCAGATCAGCATGGCGCACGGCATCACCGGCCCGGCCTTCGTGGTGGCGAGCGCCTGCGCCTCGTCGAACCATGCCTTCGCGCAGGCCGCGATGATGATCCGCTCCGGCCTGGTCGACACCGCCGTGGTCGGCGGCACCGAGGCCTGCCTCAACCTGGGCACCCTGCTCGCATGGGAAGCCATGCGCGTGCTGGCGCCCGACACCTGCCGTCCCTTCAGCAAGGGCCGCCGCGGCATCGTGCTGGGCGAAGGCTCGGCGATGTTCGTGCTGGAGACGCTGGAACGGGCGCAGGCGCGCGGCGCCACGATCCTGGCCGAACTGGCCGGCGCCGGCATGAGTTCGGATGCGGGCGATATCGCCGCGCCGTCCGAGCTGGGCGCGGCGACGGCGATCGAGAATGCGCTGCGCGACGGCAACATGCTGCCGTCCGAAGTGGATTACGTCAGCGCCCACGGCACCGGCACGCTCGCCAACGACGCCACCGAGACGGCAGCGCTGCACCGCGTGTTCGGCGAACATGCGCGCGCGCTGGCGATCTCCTCGACCAAGCCGATGCACGGCCATGCGCTGGGTGCGTCCGGTTCGCTGGAACTGATCGCGGTGATCGGCGCGCTGCGCGACGGCATCGTGCCGCCGACATTGGCCTATCTGGAACCCGATCCGACCTGCGACCTCGACTACGTGCCGCTCCAGGCGCGCAAGATGCCGGTGCAGGCGGCGATCAGCAATTCGTTCGCGTTCGGCGGACTGAATGCAGTGGTGGCGTTGCGGCGCATGCCGTGAATCGCTCGTCATCCCGGCACAGGCCGGGATGACAGCCGCGCTAACCCGCGAGCAAGGGCAGCAACTGCTCCCTGCTGAGCCGCGCGATCGGCAGATCGCCCGGCTGCGCCGGATCCACCCAGCACAGCGCCTCGATCTCGGCCTTCGCCTCGAACGGCCCGTCGGCCGCGACTTCGTAGACCACCGCCACCACCTCGCAACCCGGCTCGTTCGCCGCCGGTGCCGTGAAGCGTCCCAGCAGGCGCGCGCCTTCGCGCCGCATGGCGCAGCCGAGTTCTTCTTCCAGCTCGCGCGCCAGCGTATGCAGATCGTCGCGGTCGCCCGGATCGCGCTTGCCGCCCGGCTGCTGGAACACCTTGGCGCCGCGCTTGCGCACCAGCAGCACGCGTCCCTCGGCATCGCGGATCATCGCCGCGACGATCTCGATCGTACGCAGCGCCACGCTCACAGCCGCGAGTACGCCCAGGACTGCATGCGTCCGTCCTTGTACGGCATCACGCCGTGGAACGGCCGCGCATCGCCGTCGAACACCAGCGGCAGGAAGTGGCGGTCACCCTCCCACATCGGCAGTTCCATCAGGCGCTCCAGCTCGACCCATTCCAGCGTGCCCTCGGCATTGGCCGTCAGCGGCTCGCCGGCGTAGCGGTCGATCACAAAGATAAAGCCCAGCCAGTCCTCGCCCTGCTTGCCGAAGCCCGGCCAGTTCAGCGTGCCGCGCAGTTGCATCGATACGCATTCGATGCCCGCCTCCTCGTGGATCTCGCGGCGCATGCACGCGGCGATGTCCTCGCCCGGCTCCATCTTGCCGCCCAGGCCGTTGTACTTGCCCAGGTGCTGATCGTCCTGGCGCGCATTGCGGTGGATCATCAAGACCCGGCGGCGATCCGGCGAGAGCACATAACCGAGCGTGGCGACGATGGGCGTGTAAGGCATGGTCCGGCGCACAGCGGAAAAGCGGCAGTCTATAACGGCTGCGGCTTCGGATTGAGGCGAAAATTCACGCCGGGCTTGCACCCGGCCCGCCGCCCCGGCCAACATCGACCGTATGCAGGCATCCGCTCTCCCCGCATCCGCTCATCGCCGCCCCTGGTTGTACTGGCTGGCTGCACTGGCCATGCTCGCCGGCGCCAGCGGCTGCTCGCGCCAGGCGCAGGCGGTGGACAGCGACGAAGTCAGCTTCGAAAGCCAGACCTTCCGCGTGGTCAGCGTCGACCTGCAGCGCGAACCGCTGAGCCTGCACTGGAAAGACCCGGAAAACGGCCAGCCCTACGCCACCATCGAAACGCTGCGGCAGTGGGGCATGGCGCACGATCGCCGCCTGCTGTTCGCGGCCAACGCCGGCATCTACGACCGCCAGTTCGCGCCGCTGGGCCTGTACGTGGAAGACGGCCGCACCGTGGTGCCGCTCAATCTGTTCAAGGGCAATCCGGCGGCGGGCAATTTCTCGATCCAGCCCAACGGCGTGTTTGCCGTCTATGCCGACGGCCACGCCGCCGTGCGCACCAGCAGCGCATTCAAGACCGACGCCAGGCCCGCGCGCTGGGCCACCCAGTCGGGGCCGATGCTGCTGGTCGACGGCCAGATCAACGACCGCTTCGTGGACGATTCCTCCAGCCTGAAATGGCGCAGCGGCGTCTGCGCGAAGACGCCGCACCGCGTGGTGTTCGTGGTGAGCGAATCGCCGGTGAACTTCCACACCTTCGCGCGCCTGTTCCGCGACGAACTCGGCTGCCGCGACGCGCTGTACCTGGACGGCACCATCTCGCAGTTCTACGTGGACGGCGAAGGCTATGCCGGCGCGCCCACCTTCATGGTCAAGCCGTACGCGGGCATCTTCGCGGTGTTCACCACCGCCAAGCCTTGAGCGATTGCACGCGTCCGGGACTACACTCGGGAACACCGCCAACATAAGGTCTGCCGCCCGATGCCCCGAGCCCGACGCTTCCGCTGGCTGCGCGCCCTGCTGCTGTCCCTGCTGTTCCTGCTTGTCGCCGTGTTCGCCGCGGGCTGGTTCCTGCTTGCCGGCAGCCGCGCCAAGCTGGACGGCGATATCGCCGTGCAAGGCCTGGGCGATACGGTCAGCATTTCGCGCGATGCGCTGGGCACCGCCACCATCGACGGCAAGAACCGCGATGACGTGACGTTCGCGCTGGGTTACGTGCAGGCGCAGGAACGTTTCTTTCCGATGGATCTGATGCGCCGCGTCGCCGCGGGCGAACTGGCGGAACTGGTCGGCGCGGCGGCGGTGGATACCGATATCGAACATCGCCGCCATCGCCTGCGCGCTACGGCGCAGGCCGCGCTGGCAGCGTTGTCGCCGCAGGAGCGGCATACGCTGGAGCTCTACGCCGCCGGCGTGAACCGCGGCCTCGCCGATCTGCGGGTGAAGCCGTGGGAATACTTCCTGCTCGGCACGCAGCCGCAGCCGTGGCGGCCGGAAGACAGCTTTCTGGTGATCGGCGCGATGTACCTGGACCTCAACGGCGACGGGAACAACCAGCGCGAGCTGAGCTTCGCGCAGATGCGTTCCGCGCTGCCGGGGCCGGTGGTGGATTTCCTGCTCGCGCCGGACCCCGAATGGGAAGCGCCGCTGCAAGGCGATCTATCGCATCCGCCGGTGATCCCCGGCGCGGACGTGTTGAATCTGCACGACCGCCCCACCGCTTCCAGCTCCGATGCCAGCGCGCTCGCCGCGCTGCTGCCCGCGCTCGACGAGCCGCGCCCGGGCAGCAACAACTTCGCCGTGGCCGGCAGCCTCACCGAGAGCGGCGCGGCGATCCTGGCCAACGACATGCACCTGGGCCTGCGCGTGCCGGATATCTGGTTCCGCGCGCGCCTGCGCTATGCCGATCCGTCCGCGCCGAACGGCCGCCGCGACGCCAGCGGCGTGACCCTGCCCGGCACGCCGGCGCTGGTGGCCGGTTCCAACGGCCAGGTCGCCTGGGGCTTCACCAACAGCTACGGCGACTGGCTGGACTGGGTACGCGTGCTGCGCGATCCGAAAGATGCCTCGCGCTATCAGGTGCCGGATGGCTGGGCCGCGATCGAAACCCATGAGGAAACCATCCGCGTCAAAGGTGCCGCGCCGCGCACGATCAAGGTGGAAAGCACGCGCTGGGGCCCGATCCTGGCCCAGGACGTCGACGGTACGCCGCTGGCGCTGGCCTGGATCGGCGATCTGCCGCACGGCTACAACCTCGGCGTGATGCAGCTCGAGCACGCCGCCAGCGCCAGCGCCGCGCTGGATCTCGCGCCGAACATGGGCATGCCGCCGCAGAACCTGCTCGCCGCGGACAGCTCCGGCAATATCGGCTGGACCGTCACCGGCAACAGCATCCCGCTGCGCGCCGGCTTCGATCCGCTGCTGCCGGCGGACTGGTCGAAGGCCGGCACCGGCTGGCAAGGCTGGGCCGCGCCCGCGCAGTACCCGCGCATCGAGAACCCCGCGGACGGCCGCCTGTGGACCGCCAACAACCGCACGCTGGATGGCCCCGCGCTGGCCCTGCTCGGCGAAGGCGGCCACGACCTGGGTGCGCGCGCGCAGCAGATCCGCGATGGCCTGCGCACGCGCAGCAGCTTCGCGCCGGGCAACCTGCTGGACATCCAGCTCGACCACCGCGCCCTGCTGCTGGTGCGCTGGCAGCGCCTGCTGCAGGACACCCTGGCCGGCACCAGCGATCCGAACCTGGCCCAGCTGCGCCAGCTCACCGCCACCTGGCGCGGCCGCGCCGCCGCCGACAGCGTCGACTACCGCCTGGTGCGCGCCTTCCGCGACAAGGTGCACGCCGCCGTGCTGGCGCCGTTCGCCGCCGAAGTCACCGAGCGCTACAAGGACTTCACCTGGCCCAGGCCCAGCCATACCGAAGCGGCAGTGTGGGCGCTGGTGCGCGACCGTCCCGTGCATCTGCTCGATCCGCGCTACGCCGACTGGAACGCGCTGCTGCAGGATGCCGCGCGCCAGGTCGCCGACGAACTGGGCAAGCAGCCCGGCGGCCTCGCCGCACGCACCTGGGGCGAATACAACCGCACCGGCATCCGCCATCCGCTGTCGCGCGCGCTGCCATCCTTCGTGGGCCGCTGGCTGGACATGCCGGACGAACCCCTGCCCGGCGACGACAACATGCCGCGCGTGGCGCGTCCCGGTTTCGGCGCGTCCGAGCGCCTGGACGTGATGCCCGGCCACGAGGCCGGCAGCATCCTGGAACTGCCCGGCGGCCAGAGCGACAACCCGCTGTCGCCCTACTACGGCGCCGGCCACGAGGACTGGGTCAACGGCCGGCCGACTCCGCTGCTGCCGGGGCCGGACCAGCATGTGCTGACGCTGAAACCCGCCGGGAAGTCCTGAGCACGCTACGATCACGCCGCATTCGGAAGGCTCTTGGATCTGTCGGCTGCGGAAGCTTTGCCGTTTCCTCAGTTCCCATCATCACGTTCCATTTCAAGGAGAAACCCATGGCAAGCCAGCACCGCCGTTTTCTCGCCGCAGCCCTCGTCGCCGCCCTGCTTGCCGCTGGCCAGGCCCAGGCCCAGCAGTCGCCCTCGCTGGACAGCGCCGTTTCCGTCGCCACCCGCTGGGCCGGCCAGGCCGATACCAGCCAGGCCGAGGCGATGTGGAAGAGCAGCGGCCAGATCATGCAGAAGAGCGTCAGCGCCGCCGACTGGGCCAAGTACCTGGACAACGTGAAGAAGCAGCTCGGCGCCACGCAGAGCCGCGACTGGGTGCAGATCGGCCGCGTGGAAAACCCGCAGGGCCTGCCGCCGGGCCAATACCTCAACGTGGTCTTTGTCGCCCGCCACGCCACCGCCCCCGCGGTGGAAACCGTCTCGCTGACCCAGGCCGGCACCAGCTGGGTCCCGGTCGGCTACATCGTGCGCCCGGTGCAGCAGCAGCCCGCCGCACCTGCTCCGGCCGCGGCGCCGGCGGCACCGGCCAAGTAAGCGAACCGCCTCCAGTAAAAAAGAGCCGCCTTAGGGCGGCTCTTTTCATTGTGTTGAAGGCGGGCGTCTTCAGTTCCCCGCCCCGACCGCCTCCGGCAACCCCGGCACGAATTCCTTCCCGCTCGGCACCTTTGCGCTGGAGGCCTTCAGCGCGCCGCCGATCGGCTCCATGCGTCCGCTCAGGCATTTGCCCAGGAACTGCTCGGCCACCGCGTTGAAGGCGATGCTGTTCTCCGGCCGGGCGAAGCCGTGGCCCTCGTCGGGGAACAGCACGTAAGTGACGGGGATGTTCTTGGCCTGCATCGCCTTGACGATCTGGTCCGACTCGGCCTGGTTCACGCGCGGGTCGTTGGCGCCCTGCCCGATCAGCAGCGGGCGCTTGATGGCGTCGGCCTTGAACAGCGGCGAGCGCTCCTGCAGCAGCTTGCGGCCGTCCTCGGTGGTGGGATCGCCCATGCGCTTGTAGAACTGCGCCTTGCCCGCTTCCCAGTACGGCGGGATGGTCTTCAGCAAGGTGGCCAGGTTGGAGGGGCCGACGATATCCACGCCGCAGGCGAAGGTATCGGGCGTGAAGGTGAGGCCGGCCAGGGTGGCGTAGCCGCCGTAGGAGCCGCCCATGATGGCGACCTTGTCGGCTTCGGTGATGCGGTTCTTGACCGCCCACTGCACCGCGTCGATCAGGTCGTCGTGCATCTTGCGGCCCCATTGCAGGTCGCCGGCGGAGGTGTACTTCTTGCCGAAGCCGGTCGAGCCGCGATAGTTCACCGACAGCACCGCATAGCCGCGGTTGGCCAGCCACTGGTGATAACTGCTGTAGCCGTAGACATCGCGCGCCCACGGCCCGCCGTGCACGAACAGCACCATCGGCAGCGGCTTATCCGGGCGGCCCGGGTGCACCTTGTCGCTGCCGGCAGGCAAGGTGAGGTAGGACACCTCGATGAGGCCGTCGCGGGTGCGGATCTCCTGCGGATACATCGGCGACAGCGTGGCGTCCGCCAGTTCCGGCCGGCTGACGAACAGCGCGGTGAGCTTCTTCGCCTTGCGCTCGTACAGATAGGTGGTGCCGGGCTTGATCACCGGGTCGACCACCACGGTCCAGAAATCGTCCGCGTCGGTGCGCGAGGTGATCTCGAACTTGCCCTTGAGCTGTTCTTTGAGGAAATCCAGGTCGCCCTTCACCGCCGGGTCCAGCGCGGTCCATTCCGGCTTGAGGTATTGCGACGAATACGCCTGCACCTTGCCGGTGGCCGGGTCGGTCAGCGTGTCGTCGATATCCGCCTTGGCGTTCTGCGCCAGCACCGTGGTCTTGCCGCTGGCGACATCCTGGGCGAGCAGCGCGGCGGTATCGCGGCCGCGCGAGTCCAGCCAGTACAGCGTCTTGCCGTCCGCGGTAAAACCGGCCGGCTGGGTGGCCAGCGCATCGTCCAGTCCGACGCTGCTGAACGGCTTGGCGTCAACCTTGCCATCCACCACGCGGTAGAAATCCGTGCCGCCGTCGGGGCGGGATTTCTCCGCGATGCGCAGCACCAGCTGATCGTCGGCGACAAAGCCGGCGTAATCGCCCTTGTTCTCGAACACCTCGGTGAGCTTGCCGCTCTTCAGATCCAGGCTGTAGATGTCGTGCCAGCGCGCATCGCGGTTGTTCACGCCGATCAGGATGCGGTCCTTGATATGCACGCTGTTGCCGACCACGCGCACGCGGGTCTTCTGGAACGGCGTCAGCGACTGCGGCTCGCCGCCCTGCACGTCTACCTTGTAAAGCAGGTAGTTCTCGTCGCCGCCATGGTCGTTGACGTACAGCACCGAGGAAGAATCCGGCGCCCAGAAATACTGGCGGATCGGGCGCTGCTTTTCCGCAGTCAGCGGCTTGGCCTGGTCCGGCTTGCCCGCGGGCGCCACCCATACGTTGAGCACACCATCGCGCGGCGCGATCCAGGCCAGCCATTTGCCGTCCGGGCTGAGCTTGCCGGCGACGCGGCTGGGATTGCCGAACAGCTTGGCGCGTTCGATCAGCGGCGCGCTGGTGGCGGGAACCGTGTCCGCCCACGATAGCGTGGCGGACAGACCGGCGGCCGCAATGGCCGCGGCGAGCAACAGCTTGCGCATACCTTTCTCCTTGGTGCGTGCTTGGTGTGGTGGAACGACAGCACGAAAGGTTTTGCGTATGGCTCAGCGGCAGCGCGCGGCGATGATTCAGCCCAGCAGGCGCTCGCAGATGGCCTGGTACAGCAAAGGCAGTTTGTCCAGATCGGCCACGGCCACGCATTCGTCCACCTTGTGGATGGTCGCGTTGACCGGCCCCAGCTCCACCACTTCGGCGCCCAGCGGCGCGATAAAGCGCCCGTCCGAAGTGCCGCCACCGGTGCTCTGCTCCGGCTCCACGCCGCACAGATCGCGGCACACCGACACCACCGTGTCGCGCAGCGCGCCGCCGGCGGGACAGAGGAAGGGTTCGCCGGAGAGATTCCAGGCCAGCGAGTAATCCAGCGCATGGCGGTCGAGGATGCGTTCGACGCGCGCGCGCAGTTCGTCCGCACTGCTGGCGGTGCTGTAGCGGAAATTGATCAGCGCGATCAGCGCGCCAGGAATAACGTTGCTGGCGCCGGTGCCGGCGTTGAGATTGGAGACCTGGAACGAAGTCGGCGGGAAATCCGCGTTGCCTGCATCCCACTGCTCCGCGGCCAGCTCGGTCAACGCGGGCGCGAACGCATGGATCGGATTCTTTGCCTTCTCCGGATACGCCACATGGCCTTGGATGCCGCGCACAGTCAGCGTCGCCGACAGCGAACCACGGCGGCCGACGCGGATCAGATCGCCCAGGCGTTCCTTCGACGAAGGCTCGCCCACCACGCACCAGTCGATGCGCTCGCCGCTCGCGCGGAAATGCTCGGCCACCTTGCGCACGCCGTCGAGATTGGTCGGACCTTCCTCGTCGCTGGTCATCAGGAAGCCGACGCGGCCGCGATGATCCGGATGCGCGCTGACGAAGGCCTCCAGCGCCAGCGCCATCGCCGCCACCGAGCCTTTCATATCCGCCGCGCCGCGGCCGTACAGATAACCGTCGCGCACGGCCGGCTCGAACGGATCGCTGCGCCAGCTTTCCGCCGGTCCCGTCGGCACCACATCGGTATGGCCCAGGAACATCAGCAGCGGACCGCCTTCGCCATGCGTGGCCCACACGTTGTCCACGTCGCCGTAGCGCAGATGCTCGACCTTGAAGCCCACGCGCGCCAGACGCCCGGCCAGCAGCGCCTGGCAGCCGGCATCGTCCGGCGTGACCGAGCGGCGGCGAATCAATTCGGCGGTGAGATCGAAAACGGCGGACATGCGGATTCCCGGTGATGCGCGGAGGCCGGCAGGCCTGGCCGACCGCGTCGTAAGAAAGAAGCTAGCCGATCAGCGCGCCGCCGATCACGTGCCCAACGGCATAGGTGATCGAAGCTGCCGCGGCAGTAATTGCCAGCTGCCGCGCGATCGAAAACACCACGCTGCGGCCGGTGAACAGCGAGGTGCCGATGCCGATCAGGGCCAGCGCGAAGGCGGTGGCGGCGATGCTGCAGAACATCGCGGCATGGCCGCCGAGAAACAGATACGGGGCGACCGGAAACGCCGCGCCCAATGCAAACATGCAGAACGAGGAAATCGCCGCGCTGTAGGCCGAACCGCCGAGGTCTTCCGGATCGATGCCCAGGTCCTCGCGCACCAGCGTGTCCAGCGCCGCGCGCGGCGTTTCCGACAAGCGCTCGGCCACCGTCTCGGCCACCTGCGGCTCCAGCCCCTTGTCGCGATAGATGCCGGCGATGCTGCGCGCGCCATCTTCCGGCGCCACCGCAAGGCGCTCGGCGCGCACCGCGATCTGCGCCTGGTAGAACTCGCGCGAGCTGTTGACCGACAGCCACTCGCCCAAGGCCATCGAACAGGCGCCTGCCACCAGCCCGGCGATACCCGCCGTGAGCACCGCCTTGTCATTGCCCGAAGCGCCGGCCATGCCCATCACCAGGCTGACATTGGAGACCAGTCCGTCGTTGGCGCCGAGCACCGCGGCGCGCAGCGTATTGCCGCTCTGCCCGCGGCTGTCGCGCCGGGCGCTGCGCAGCGGCGCGCTTTCGGCGAAATGGTTGCGCAGCTCCTTGCGGTCGACCGAAGGCTCGACATGGTCGGCATGCTCCAGCCGCACCACCGTCGGCATCACGAACTCGGTGCCGAAGCGCCGCGCGAACCAGGACAGCACGCGCACGCGGATGCCCGGCTCATGCTTCGGCACGTCGACGTTCATGGCATGCAGCTGCGACTCCCAGAACGCCGCATTGGTCTGCTCCGCCAGCGCAATGCGGCGATAGGCGCGGCGCTTGCGTTCGTCGCCGGCCAGATCGGCAAGGCGTTCGTACAGCGCGGCGTTATCGCGCTCGATGCGCAGGTTGGCTAGAAAACGGCGTGCGCTGCGCTCGCTCATGCCGGCTCCGCCTCGCCCTGGCCCAGATAGATCAGCGCGCCAAGCAACAGCGCCACCAGCCGGAACGAGGTCTCGATGCCGTTCCACTGCGAAGACATCCACATGCCGAACCACTCGCCGCCGATCGCCATGAAACCGACCAGCCACAGCAGCACGCCGAGGCTCAGGCCCGCCGTCGCCAGACCCTTCGCGCGGCGGAACAGCTCGGCCGGCGCGCGGCGGCGCAGCCACATGCGCCAGGCGCCCGCCCACAGCAGCGCGGCGGTGGCGACCTGGGTGGCGATGATCAGCGCATACGCACCGTGCTGCAGCCAGGGCGTGGTGATGGCGCGGTAGCGGATGGTCGCGTCGGGAAAGATCGTGTCCATCGCCAGCACGTGATGCACGAAGGCGAAGTTGCTGCCGTAGTCGGTGAGATTGCCGAACGCCACCAGGCTCACTAGCAGGGCAAGCCCGGCGATCAGCAGCAGCTTGGCGTAGCGCGCCGGCATCTCAGCGCGCGAACAGCTTCTTGAAGCCGTTGTCGGTGAAGCCGACGCTGACCGAGCCGTCCGGCTGCACCACCACCGGGCGGCGCACCAGCGCCGGATACTCCTTCAGCAGCAGGGTCCACTCCGGATCGCTGCCGGGGTTCTTGCGCTGCGGCAGCAGATTGCGCCAGGTGGTGCCGGCCTTGTTGACCAGCTTCTCCCAGCCGCCGAGCTGGCGCGCCCAGTCCTTCAAGGTATCCGCCGGCACCGCGTTGGCGCGGTAGTCGACGAAGACGTGTTCGACCTCGAAGCGGTTGAGCCAGTTGCGCGCCTTCTTGCAGGTATCGCAGTTGGGCAGGCCGTACAGCGTGGGGTTGCTCATGCAGTGCCATCCATCAAGAGTTGTTGCCGCCGCAGCATGCGCAGCAGCACGTAGAAAGCCAGCGCGGCGACGAGATGCTTGATCGTATGCCCGCTGACGATGCCGCCGTCCGCATGGAACACCAGCTTGTCGCCCTGCTCGCAGGCGAAGGCCACCACATAGGTGCCCAGCACCGCGAACAGTTGCGCGCGTCCGCTCCACGGCGTGGGCAGCAAGGCCACCGCCGGCAGGAGCAGCAGGATCGAGCCGCCCTCGGCCACGAAATACGGCAACAGATTGCCGGTGATCTTCCAGTAAACGACGCAGCCCGCGCCGAGCAGCGACAGGCCCAGCAGCGGCGCATCGGAGCGCCAGCGCAGGCGTTCCGCCAGCGTGGCGGCAAGCAGCGGCATGAACACCAGGGTCATCGGCAGGCGGTCCCACACCAGCCGGGCATCCGATGGCGCCCAGTGGTAATAGGCTGAGCCGAAGGCGGTGAGCGCGAGCCCTGCGAAGGTCATGGCATAGGCATGCATGGTGACCTTGCCCATCGCTTGCACGGCGGGCCGCCGCATCGCCGCGAGGCCCATCAGGCCCACCACCAGGAAGGCGAGATTGGACATCACGTCGCCGAAATTGGGGATGCCCAGCCAGCCGCGCTGGTCGGCGAAGCCGTGATAGGCCTGCGGCTGCGCCACCGGCGGCAGCGCGAATGCCGCGATCGCCAGCACGATGCCGGCCAGGGCAAGCACACGTGCACGCTTGCGCGTCGCGTCCATGCCTGCCCCGGCCGCGATGGCCATCAGTCGGCGCTGCGCAGCAGTTCGTTGATGCCGGTCTTGCTGCGCGTCTTCTCGTCCACCTGCTTGACGATGATCGCGGCGTACAGGCTGTGCGTACCGTCCTTGGCCGGCAGGCTGCCGGCCACCACCACGCTGCCGGCCGGCACGCGGCCGTAGCTGATCTCGCCGGTGGCGCGGTTGTAGATGCGGGTGGACTGGCCGAGGAACACGCCCATGCCGATCACGCTGCCCTTCTCCACCACCATGCCTTCGACCACTTCGGAACGCGCGCCGATAAAGCAGTTGTCCTCGATGATGGTGGGGTTGGCCTGCAGCGGCTCGAGCACGCCGCCGATGCCGACGCCGCCGGACAGATGCACGTGGGCGCCGATCTGCGCGCAGGAGCCGACCGTGGCCCAGGTGTCGATCATGCTGCCGGCACCGACATAGGCGCCGATATTGAGGTAGCTGGGCATCAGCACGGCGTCCTTGGCCACGTGCGCGCCGCGGCGCACCAGCGCGCCGGGCACCACGCGCGCGCCCAGGCCCTGCAGTTCCATGTCGTTGCCGTGCGCGAAGCGCAGCGGCACCTTGTCGAAGGCCAGCGCGGGACCGCCGTCGACCACGCGGTTGCCGTTGATGCGGAAATACAGCAGCACCGCTTTCTTGATCCACTGGTTGACCGTCCAGCCGCCGTTGCCGTCCGGCTCGGCGACGCGGCGCTCGCCGCTTTCCAGCAGGTCGATCACCTGCTCCACGGCGGGGCGCAGATGGGTGTCGATCTCCGACTGGGTAAGGTCGTTGCGGCGCTCGAAGGCGTCGTTGATCAGGGATTCGATGCTTTGCATGGCGTGCGCTTGGGGGCTGGTGAGAACCCGGCCATGCTAGCGGGATTGGCCGCACGGGGCGAGCCGGTTTGGCCGTCTATCGGCCAATGCCCTAGCCCGCGCGCCTGGCCGCGCCCAATCGGTCCAGCAAGGCGTGCAGCAGCCGATCCTGCTGCACCACGCCCAGCGGCGCGTTGCGGCGGTCGGTGATCAGGAAGAAATCCTCCACGCGCTCGCCGAAGGTGGCGATGCGCGCATCGTGCACGCGCACCTCCGCGTCGGCCATCGCCTGCGATACCGCGGCGAGCAGGCCGGGCCGGTCGCTGCACACCAGGGCCAGCCGCGTGCGGTCGCCGACCGCGCTGAAAGCGATCTTCGGCGCCACCTGGAAATGCTTCAGATGCCGCGACATGTTCCGCCGCGACGGCTGGTGCGTATGCGCCGGCTGCGACAGCGCGCGATGCAGGCGCTGCTGCAGTTCCTCGGCGCGGTCCGCGCTGGCCGGCTGCTGGCTGTCCGATTCCAGCAGCAGGAAGGTGTCCAGCGCCATGCCGTTGCGGCTGTTGAGGATGCGCGCCTCCATCACCGAGAAATGCAGGCGATCCAGCATGGCGGTGACCGAGGCGAACAGGCCGTCGCGGTCAGGCGTGTAGACAAAGACTTCGGTGGTGCCGCGCACCGACAGCGGATGCACTTCGACCAGCGGCGTGGCGCCGCCGGCGCGGATGATCGCCGCGGTCTGCCAGGCGATCTGCTCCGGGCGATGGCGCAGGAAGCTCTGTTCGGGAAAGTCGTGCCACACGCGTTCGCAGGCGGTCTGCGGAAAGCCTTCGGTCAGCAGCAGCGCCAGCGCCGCTTCGCGGCAATCGCGCACGCGCGCGGCGGCGTCGCGCGGCAGTTCGTCCTCGCTGGCCAGCGCGTAGCGCGTAGCGGTGTAGAGATCGGCGAGCAGGCGATCCTTCCACGCATTCCACAGGCGCGGGCTGGTGCCGATGATGTCGGCGATGGTGAGCAGGTACAGCAGGTCCAGGCGCTCGCGCTCGTCCACCGCTTCGGCGAAGCGCTGCACCACGTCCGGATCGGTGATGTCCTGGCGCTGCGCGGTGACGCTCATCAGCAGATGCCAGCGCACCAGCCAGGCGATCAGCTCGATGTCTTCGTGCGGCAGGCCCAGGCGGGTGCCGAAGGCGCGCGCGTCTTCCTCGCCCAGCACCGAATGATCGCCGCCGCGTCCCTTGGCGATGTCGTGGAACAATGCGGCGAGCAGCAGCAGTTCCGGTTTCTCCAGCGTGGGCCAGATGCCGCAGGCGATCGGGAATTCATTGCGCGCGGCCGGGTCGGCGAAGCGCGCCACATTGCGTAATACGCGCAGCGTGTGTTCGTCCACGGTGTAGACATGGAACAGGTCGTACTGCATGCGTCCGAACACCTTGCCGAACGCCGGCAGCACCGACGCCAGCAGGCCGTGCCGGTTCATGCGCCACAGCGCTTCCACCGCCGGCGCACCCTTGCGCAGCAGGCGCAGGAAGGCCTCGAGCACCTGTGCATCGTCCGCCAGCGCGGAGCCGAAGAAGGCCGTGGCCTGGTGAATGCGGCGCATGGTGTCGGCGGTGAAGCCGACGATGCCCGGTTCGCCGAGCCGCAGGATAAAGACCTCGACCAGCGCCGCCGGCCGGCGCACGAACAGATCCGGATCGCGCACCGCCAGGCGCGAGCCATAGCGCAGGAAATCCGCGCCTACCGGCTGCGGTTCCAGCGGCGGCTCCAGCATTTCCTCGAAGCGTTCGGCGATCTGCACGCCCAGGCGTTCGACCTGGCTGGCCGCGCGGTAATAGCCCTGCATGAACTGTTCGACGCCGAGGTTCTTCGCGTGCTCGTCGCGGAAGCCGAGCTGCTCGGCCAGCGGGCGCTGGTAGTCGAACAGCAGGCGTTCTTCCGCACGGCCGGCTTCCAGATGCAGGGCGAAGCGATAGCGCCGCAGCGTGGCTTCGGCCTCTTCCAGGGTGGAGCGTTCGGCCGGATCGAGCAGGCCTTCCTCGACCATGCCGTCGAAATCGTCGGCATGCGCGAGACGGCGGCCCAGCCAGCGCAGCGAGTCGAGCGTGCGCAGGCCGCCGGGGCCATCCTTGATATTCGGCTCGAGGTTGTAGGCGGTGTCGTTGTAGCGCGCGTGGCGGCTGTCGCGTTCGGACAGGCGCACGGCGAGATAGGCGGCGGGCGGCCACAGCGCGGGGTCGTCGACGATCGCCTGCAGCGAAGCTTCCAGCGCGGGATCGCCGATCAGGCGACGCGCATCGAGCAGGCTGGTGAACACGCTCGCATCCTGCGCCGCCAGCGCGCGGCACTGCGCCGGATCGCGCACGGCGTGGCCGACTTTCAGGCCGATATCCCACAGCGTGGCGAAGCACTGTTCCAGCGCGCGCAGCCGCGCCGGCTGCGCGTGCTCGGCCAGCACCAGCAGGTCCACGTCCGAACGCGGAAACAGCAGGCCGCGCCCGAAACCGCCGACGGCGAACAGCGCCGCGCCGTCCACTTCGCCCAGGCAGGCGGTCCATACGTGGGCGACGATGCGCGAGACCGAATCGCCGCGCCGGCGCGCCAGTGCGGTGGCGTCGGCGCCGTCGCGGAAAGCGGTGGCGATGGCGCGGTCGACGTCGCCCAGCAGCTGCCGCAGCGCGCGCCGCGCCTCGGTCGACACACCCGAGCGGGGCACCGCCATGGGCAGGCGCGGCAGAGGAGGCAGGACAACGGTCATGGGCATCGAGCGCGGAAACGGGGAACGGAAAAAGCAGTCTGCCACGACCATGAATGGTTGGCGCTGAAACGAAGAAGGGCAGCCGATGGCCGCCCTTCGTTCGCTGATCCCTGATCCCCGCCCTCAGGCATCCGGCCAGGGCGTCAGGATCTCGAAACCGTCCTCGGTCACCGCGATGGTGTGCTCCCACTGGGCCGACAGGGAGTGGTCCTTGGTGACCACCGTCCAGCCGTCCGGCAGCTGGCGCGTCTGCGGCTTGCCGGCATTGACCATCGGCTCGACCGTGAAGGTCATGCCCTGCTTCAGCTCCAGCCCGCTCGCCGGCTTGCCGTAGTGCAGCACCTGCGGCTCGTCGTGGTAGACCTTGCCGATGCCGTGGCCGCAGTACTCGCGCACCACCGAGAAGCCGGCCGCCTCGGCATGCTTCTGGATGGCGTGGCCGACGTCGCCGAGGGTGGCGCCGGGGCGCACGGACTGGATGCCCAGCATCATCGCCTCGTGGGTAGTCTCGACCAGCCGCCTGGCCAGCACCGAGGGGGTGCCGACGAAGTACATGCGGCTGGTGTCGCCATGCCAGCCATCTTTGATGACGGTGACGTCGAGATTGATGATGTCGCCGTCCTTCAGCAGCTTGGACGGGCTGGGGATGCCGTGGCAGATCACGTGGTTGACCGAGGTGCACAGGGTCTTGGGAAACCCGTTGTAGCCGACGTTGGCCGGGATCGCCTTCTGCACGTTCACGATGTGCTCGTAGGCGAGGCGGTCCAGGTCCTCGGTGGTGACACCCGGCTTGACGTGCTCCTTGAGCATGGCCAGCACTTCGGCGGCGAGCTTGCCGGCCTCGCGCATGGCTTGGATGTCGCTGGGGGATTTCAGGGTAACGGCCATAGGTCCACTCAAATGGCGCCGCAAACCCCGGCTTCAACGGGCTCAGTTTCAAGCTGAACCGACCGGCGGCTTGCCGCTATGCCGGCGCGCCGGCTATAATTTCGGAGTTTTGCTGCCCGGGGAACCCGCCATAGAGGCGTTTCCCGAACCGGCCGCAAAGCGAAAAACGATTGTAACCGCGCTGCGGCATGATCGCCTAAGTCCTTGATCGGACAAACCAACGCCACACACGCATCGGCACCGCCTTCGGGGTGCCGCGGGCCCGAAAGGAGTCTGCGGTCGAAGCCGGGGATGCGTGGAGGTCCCAACCCCCGGGCCACCAGACAAGGCCCAATGAAGGATTTATCCCATGGCACAAGTCACCATGCGCCAGATGCTTGAAGCCGGCGTGCATTTCGGTCACCAGACCCGTTACTGGAACCCCAAGATGGCTCCGTACATCTTCGGTGCCCGCGGCAAGATCCACATCATCAATCTGGAAAAGACCCTCCCGCTGTTCACCGACGCGATGAACTTCCTGTCGGGCGTGGCGCAGAAGCGCGGCACCGTGCTGTTCGTCGGCACCAAGCGCTCGGCCCGCGAGGCCCTGGCAGAAGAAGCCGGCCGCGCCGGCATGCCCTTCGTCACCGCCCGCTGGCTCGGCGGCATGCTGACCAACTTCCGCACCGTCAAGCAGTCCGTGGCGCGCCTGAAGGAGCTGGAAGCGGCCGAGACCGACGGCAGCTTCGACCGCCTGGTCAAGCACGAAGTGCTGGCCCGCCGCCGCGAGCGCGACAAGCTGGAAAACTCGCTGGGCGGCATCAAGGACATGAACCGCCTGCCCGACGCGCTGTTCGTGGTCGACATCGGCCATGAAGACATCGCCGTGCAGGAAGCCAAGAAGCTCGGCATCCCGGTGGTCGCGGTGGTCGACACCAACTACAACCCGGAACTGGTGGACTACGCCATCCCGGGCAACGACGACGCGATCCGCGCGATCCAGCTGTACGCCCGCGCCGCCGCCGACTCGATCCTCGAAGGCCGTGCCGCGGCTCCGTCTGCCGCCCAGGGCGACGCCAACGAGTTCGTCGAGCTCGACGAGGAAGGCAACCCGGTCGCCAAGGAAGAGCGCAAGGCCGCTCCCCGCCGCGACAACAACCGTGGCCCGGCCAAGAAGAGCGCCGGCGCCGGTGCCCCGCGCCGCGACGGTGGTCGTGGCGGCCGCGGCGGCCGTCAGGGCGAAGGCGAAGCGGACAGCGCTGAGTAAGCCACCCCCACCCCGGCCGCTCGCGGCCGGGGTGTTTCAAAGATTTCCGAGGAACCCAGATGACTGCCATTACCGCAAAACTGGTCGGCGAACTGCGCGAGCGCTCGGGCGCCGGCATGATGGACTGCAAGAAGGCGCTCACCGAGACCAACGGCGACATCGAAGCCGCCATCGAGCACCTGCGCAAGACCGGCCTGGCCAAGGCTGACAAGAAGGCCGACCGCATCGCCGCCGAAGGCCGCGTGGCCACCGCCAGCGACAACGGCAAGGCCGTGCTGGTCGAGGTCAACAGCGAGACCGATTTCGCCGCCAAGAACGCCGAATTCGTCGACTTCACCAATGCCGTGGCCCAGGCCGTGCTGCAGGCCGGCGTGACCGAGATCGAGGCGGTCAAGGCCGCCGCGATCCCGGGCTTCGCCAGCATCGAAGAGGCCGCCAAGGCCAAGACCGCGACCATCGGCGAGAAGATCGACGTGCGCCGCGCCGCCGGCGTGCAGAACGACGGCCCGCTCGGCGTGTACTCGCACGGCGGCAAGATCGGCGTGATCGTGGCCCTCAAGGGCGGCTCGGAAGAGCTGGCCAAGGGTATCGCCATGCACGTGGCCGCGATGAACCCGCCGTACGTGAAGGCCGAGGACGTCCCCGCCGATTTCATCGCGCGCGAGAAGGACATCGCCCTGGCCGCCATGTCGGACAAGGAAAAGGGCAAGCCCGCCGACATCCTCGACAAGATCATCTCCGGCAAGATCAACAAGATCGTGTCGGACGTGACCCTGGTCGGCCAGCCCTACGTGCTGGACACCAACGTCACCGTCGGCGACGCCCTGAAGAAGGAAGGCGCGGACGTGGTGAAGGTGGTGCGCCTGGTCGTCGGCGAAGGCATCGAGAAGATCCAAGAGGACTACCTCGCCGAAGTGCAGAAGGCGATGCAGGTCTGACCTGCTTGCCCACGCAAGGAAAAAAGCCGCGGGAAACCGCGGCTTTTTTTATGTCCGCGCGTTGCGCTCGCATGGATGGCCGGACGTCCGCGCCATGCATCGCGGCATGCGTGCATGAACGAAACATCGTCACGGCCGGTGCCACGGCGCGTTTCATGCTTACCCGCACGCGGCGCAGACGCTACAATGCGCGCGTTTTGCCACACACAATCCGGAGACCCCATGAGCGAACCGCTTAAATATCGCCGCATCCTGCTCAAACTCTCCGGTGAAGCGCTGATGGGCGAAGCCGATTACGGCATCGACCCGAAAGTGATCGGCCGCCTGGCCGACGAGATCATCGACATCCAGCGGGCCGGCGTGCAGATCGGCGTAGTCATCGGCGGCGGCAACATCTTCCGCGGCGCCGGCCTCGCCGCCGCGGGCATGGACCGCGTCACCGGCGACCACATGGGCATGCTGGCCACCGTGATGAACGCGCTGGCGATGCAGGATGCGATCGAGCGCCGCGGCGGCTTCGCCCGCGTGATGAGCGCGATCCAGATCCACGACGTGGCCGAGGACTTCATCCGCCGCCGCGCCATCCGCCATATCGAGAAGGGCCGCATCGCGCTGTTCGCGGCCGGCACCGGCAATCCGTTCTTCACCACCGACTCGGCCGCCGCGCTGCGCGCGGTGGAGATCGGCGCCGACCTGCTGCTGAAGGCCACCAAGGTCGACGGCGTGTACACCGCCGATCCGGCGCGCCACGCCGACGCCACCCGCTACGACCGGCTCACCTACGACCAGGTGATCGAGCGCAAGCTGGCGGTGATGGATACCGCCGCCATCGCGCTGTGCCGCGACCACGGCATGCCGCTGCGCATCTACGACATGACCGTGCCGGGCAACCTGCTGCAGATCATGCGCGGCGAATCGATCGGCACCATCGTCACCGACCGCTGACGCACACACTCGTCATTCCAGCGGACGCTGGAATCCAGTGCCTTTAAGGCCCTGGACCCCAGCCTTCGCTGGGGTGACGAGAGTAGCTCGCGCACCTCCCCGGAGCCCGCCCGCTTGCGGGCTCCACCCCCTGTTATACTTCCAGGCTTGCACGTCCAAGGGGTACGCCCATGCTCAACGACATCAAGACCGATGCCCAGACCCGCATGGGCAAAAGCATCGATTCGCTCAAGCACAGCTTGACCCGCCTGCGCACCGGCCGCGCCAGCACCGCGCTGGTGGACAACATCCGGGTGCCGGCCTACGGCTCGGAAATGCCGCTCAACCAGATCGCTTCCATTTCGCTGGGCGACTCCCGCTCGATCATCATCACGCCGTTCGACAAGAGCCATATTGCCGCGGTCGAGAAGGCGCTGCTGTCCTCGGACGTCGGCATCACGCCGACCACCGCCGGCACCGTGATCCGCCTGAACATGCCGCCGCTCACCGAGGAGCGCCGCCGCGAGCTGGCCAAGCACGTCGGGCACGAAGGCGAGGACGCCAAGATCGCCATCCGCAACGTGCGTCGTGACGCGATGCAGCAGGTGAAGGATCTGCTCAAGGACAAGAAGATCACCGAAGACGACGAGCGCCGGGCCGAGGACGAGATCCAGAAGCTCACCGACCGTTTCGTCAAGGATGTGGAAACGGTCGTCAAGGCCAAGGAAGAGGAACTGATGGCGCTCTGACGCGCCATCGTTCCCGCCCATGACCGGCGCCGACGCCGCGCGGATCCCGCGCCACATCGCCATCGTGATGGACGGCAACGGCCGTTGGGCGAAGGCGCGCCACCGTCCGCGCAGCTTCGGCCACAACGCCGGCCGCAAGGCCTTGCGCGAAGTGGTCGAAGGCTGCCTGCGCGAAGGTGTGCAGGCGCTGACCGTGTTCGCCTTCTCCAGCGAGAACTGGCAGCGTCCGCAGGACGAGGTCGGCGCGCTGATGGAACTGTTCGTGCGCGCGCTGGACAAGGAAGTCGACGAACTGCACCAGCACGGCGTGCGCATGCGCTTCGTCGGCGACCTGGGCGCGTTCGAGACCAGCCTGCGCCAGCGCATGAACCAGGCGATCGCGCACACCGCGGGCAACGACAAGCTGCACCTGAACGTGGCGGTGAACTACGGCGGCCGCTGGGACGTGGTCCAGGCCGCGCGCAAGGCCGCCGAGGCGGTGGCCCGCGGCGAATTCCGCGCCGACGAGATCGACGAGAACCTGCTCGGCCACTGGATGAGCCTGGCCGAGCTGCCGCCGCTGGACCTGTTCATCCGCACCGGCGGCGAGCTGCGCATCAGCAATTTCCTGCTGTGGCAGGCCGCCTACGCGGAGCTGTATTTCACCGATACCTTGTGGCCGGACTTCGACCAGGCTTGCCTGCGGCAGGCCATCGAGGAATATGCACGCCGCGAGCGCCGCTACGGGCGCACCGGCGAACAGGTCGCCGTCAAGGCGTAAATCCGGAGCCTGTTGATGACCTCTCCATGGCCCGCGTTGCTCTTGAATGGCCGTCAGGTGGTAGCGCGTGGCGCAGGCCTGGCTGGCTGCCAGGCCAAGTCGCGCGCTGCCGCATGGCGGCCATTCAAGAGCAACCCGGAGGGCCGGGTCTGTTTGCCCGCAGGCCTGCGTCATCGCTCAGTCGTGTACGGACGTACACTCCTTCGCTCTTCCTTGTCCTGCGCGCAAACAGCTCCCGGCGCGGGCCATGGAGAGGCCATCAACAGGCTCTAGGACCCGCATGCTGCTACAGCGCACTCTCACCGCACTGCTGCTCGCGCCGCTGGCGATCCTGCTGATCCTGTGGCCGCCGACCAAGGTGTTCGCACCGATCGTGTCGGCGGCTTTCCTGCTGGCGCTGTGGGAATGGACGCGCCTGTCCGGCCTGAAGGACACCGGCATGCGGGTCGGCCTGCTGGCCGTCGCCGCCGTCCTGTTCGCGCTGCTGTGGTGGACGCGCGATTCCGCGCTGTGGCCGGTGCTGATCGGCGTCGGCGTGCTGTGGTGGGCGGCGGTCTGCGTATGGCTGCGGCACTTCGCCTTCGGCGCGGCGCCGACGCGCGAGAATCTGCTGTTCAAGCTCGGCGCCGGCGCGCTGGTGCTCATGCCGGCGTGGGTGGCCGCCATGAGCATCCATCGCGACCAGCCGCATGGGCATTGGTGGACCTTCCTGGCCCTGGCCATCGTGTGGGCCGCCGATATCGGCGCGTATTTCAGCGGCCGCCTGTTCGGCAAGCGCAAGCTGGCCCCGACCATCAGCCCCGGCAAGACCTGGGCCGGCGTGTACGGCGCCTTCCTCGCCGGCGCCCTGGTGGCGGGCGCGGGCGGCTGGCTGCTGGACGTGCGCGGCAGCAGCCTGGTCGGCCTGATCCTGCTGTCGATGGTCACCGTGGTCGCCTCGATCGTCGGCGACCTGCTGGAAAGCCTGATGAAGCGGCACGCCGCGGTGAAGGATTCCGGCAACCTGTTCCCCGGCCACGGCGGCCTGCTGGACCGCATGGACAGCGTCTTCGCCGCCCTGCCCGTATTCGCCGCCGGCAAATTGCTGCTGGGTCTATGAGCAAGCCCCGCCAGATCGCGATACTGGGAGCCACCGGCTCCATCGGCGGCAGCACGCTGGACGTCGTCGCGCGCCACCCGGAACGTTTCCGCGCCAGCGTGCTGACGGCGCATCGCCAGGTCGAAGCCCTGGCGGCCCTGTGCGAAAAGTACCGGCCCGACCTGGCCGTGATCGGCGATCCCGCGCTGGAAGGCGAACTGGCACGGCGCCTCGCCGCCGCTGGCGTGCGCTGCGAAGTCGCCGCGGGCCATGACGCCATCACCGCCGCCGTCTCCGGTGGCCTCTGCGACACGGTGGTGGCTGCCATCGTCGGCGCCGCCGGCCTCGATTCCACCCTGGCCGCCGCACGCAGCGGCAAGCGCCTGCTGCTGGCCAACAAGGAATCCATCGTGATGGCCGGCGAGCTGCTGCTGGCTGCGCTGCGCGAAGGCGGCGGCGAGCTGATCCCGGTCGATTCGGAACACAACGCGATCTTCCAGTGCCTGCCGGGCGGCCGTCCCGAGCTGGTGCGCAGCGGCGTGCGCCGGCTGGTGCTGACCGCTTCCGGCGGCCCGTTCCGCGGCCGCACCCGCGCGGAGCTGGCCGGCATCACGCCGGAGCAGGCCTGCCGCCATCCGAAATGGTCGATGGGCCGCAAGATCTCGGTGGATTCGGCCACCCTGATGAACAAGGGCCTGGAAGTGATCGAGGCCCACCACCTGTTCCAGGCCGCGCCGGACGCGATCGAGGTGCTGGTGCATCCGCAGAGCCTGGTGCACTCGCTGGTCGACTACGTCGACGGCTCGGTGCTGGCCCAGCTCGGCAATCCGGACATGCGCACCGCGATCGCCCATGCGCTGGCCTGGCCGGAGCGGGTGGACTCGGGCGTGCCGCCGCTGGACCTGGCCGCCCATGGCACGCTGCAGTTCGAGGCGCCGGACCTGGCCACCTTCCGCTGCCTGGCCCTGGCCTTCCAGGCGCTGCGCGCCGGTGGCGACGCCACCGCCATCCTGAACGCGGCGAACGAAGTTGCGGTGGAAGCTTTCCTTGCTGGCGCCCTGCCGTTTCTGTCGATCGCCGACGTGGTCGAAAGCGTACTCATGGAACTGCCGCCGCAGACCGTGGTCGATGTCCAGTCTCTCACTGAACGTGACCGGACGGCCCGCGAGGCCGCCCGCCGCGTTCTCCGCAACGCATGCTGATAAGCTCTTGCAGATGATCTCTATTTTCGGTCCGGTCTTCTGGTTGCTGGTCACGCTCGGCGTGCTGGTGACCTTCCATGAGTTCGGCCATTACTGGGTCGCGCGCCGCTGTGGCGTCAAGGTGCTGCGCTTCTCCGTGGGCTTCGGCCGGGCGATCTGGAAGCGCATCGGCAAGGACGGCACCGAATACCAGGTCGCCATCATCCCGCTGGGCGGCTACGTGAAGATGCTGGACGCCCGCGAAGGCGAGGTCGATCCGGCCGACCAGGGCCGCGAATTCACCCATAAGCCGGTGTGGCAGCGCATCGCCATCGTCGCCGCCGGACCTGCGTTCAATCTGATTTTCACCATCGCCGCGTTCTGGGCGATGTTCGTGGTCGGCATGCCCGACTCCGCGCCGAACGTCACCGCCGCGCCGCACAGCATGGCCGCCGACGCCGGCGTGCGCCCGGGCGACCGCGTGCTCGCCGTCGACGGCAAGCCGGTCGACACCTTGAGCGACGCCTACGACGCCATCGCCAACGCCCTGCTCGGCCGCGAGCCGCTGCCGCTGCGCCTGCGCGGCACCGACGGCGCGGAGCGCGTCGTCACCCTGCCGCTGAACCAGCTGCCGGCCGGCCAGGACATCGGCCAGTACCTGGAGAAGCTGGGCATCAAGAGCGCGCCTGCCGCGCCGATCGCCGCCGTGGTGCGCCCGGGCTTCCCGGCCGCGGCCGCCGGCATGCAGGGCGGCGACCGCATCGTCAGCGTGAACGGCCAGCCGGTGGCGGATTTCGAGGCGTTCTCGCACCTGGTGGCCGCCGAGGCCGCCAAGGCGCCGGCGCTGGACATCGCCGCGGAGCGCCAGGGCAAGCCGCTGTCGTTCAAGGTCACGGCACGCATGGAATCGATGGAAGGCCAGCCGGCGCGCTGGCTGATCGGCGTATCGCCGCCGCAGTCCGAACAGGTGGTGCGCCGCTACGGCCCGGTAGCCGCGGTCGGCGCCTCGCTGAGCGCGACCTGGGACAACACCGTCTCCCTGTTCAACATGATCGGCAAGATGTTCAGCGGCCAGGCTTCGACCAAGAACCTGTCCGGGGTGATCGGCATCGCCCAGGTGGCCAATGCCTCGGCCAGCATGGGGCTGGCCTGGTTCCTGCGTTTCCTTGCCCTGGTCTCGCTGAGCCTTGCCGTCTTGAACCTGCTGCCCATCCCCGTCTTGGACGGCGGTCACCTGCTGTATTACCTTATCGAGTTGGTCAAGGGCAGTCCGCTGAGTGAGCGCACGATGATGGCCGGTCAATACATCGGCCTCGCCTTGCTGTTCACCTTGATGGGTCTGGCGTTCTACAACGACATCCATCGCAGCCTGTTCTTGTGAAGCTTGTGACGTGCGCGGCCAACGCCAGCGTCGGGGGGCGACCGGCCCGCGGCAAGGCGACATCCGTTGTCGCCCACGCCGCGACGCCATGCGTTGACACGTCCTCCGCCGCGCTCGCGAATGGCGCGCGCTTTTTTTCGAGGTGGGGAACGTTCCTGCCTCAATTCATATGCGCAGCGGCCATTTCGGCCGCTGCGTCCGCATAAATAACGGAATCGACGATGAAGCGTATCGCCGCCCTGATCCTGCTTGCCTCACTCACCGCCAACGCGCTTGCGTTCGAGCCGTTCGTCGTTTCCGACATTCGCATCGATGGCCTCAGCCGCATCTCCGCGGGCACGGTGCTCAACTATCTGCCGGTCAACAAGGGCGACCGCCTGACCACGGACGCCGCCCAACGGGCGATCCGCGCCCTGTACCAGACCAAGTTCTTCAGCGAGGTGGAGATCGACCGCGAAGGCGACATCATGGTGATCAAGGTCACCGAACGTCCGTCCATCGCCAAGCTCACCCTGCGCGGCAACAAGGACATCAAGGAAGACGACCTGCGCAAGGGCCTGAAGGAAATCGGCCTGTCCGAAGGCGAGACCTTCGACCGCCTCTCGCTGGACCGCGTGCAGCAGGAACTGATCCGCCAGTACTACAACCGCGGCAAGTACAACGTGTCGGTCGATCCGCACGTGACCAACCTGGACCGCAACCGCGTGGCGATCGACATCGAGATCCGCGAAGGCAAGGTCGCCAAGATCAAAGAGATCAATATCGTCGGCAACAAGGCGTTCGCCGACAAGGAAATCCGCAAGGACTTCGAGTCCGACACCACCAATTGGATGTCGTGGTACTCGAAGGACGACCAGTACTCGCGCGAGAAGCTCTCCGGCGACCTGGAGAAGCTGCAGTCCTACTACATGGACCGCGGCTACGCCGACTTCGGCGTGGATTCCACCCAGGTCAGCATCGCCCCCGACAAGCGCGAGATGTACATCGCCGCCGCGGTGAAGGAAGGCGAGATCTACACCGTCTCCGACATCCACCTGCTCGGCGACATGGTCCTGCCGGAAGAAACCCTGCGCCAGCTGGTGTTCCAGAAGAAGGACCAGACCTTCAACCGCAAGGCGATCGAAGCCAGCTCCGATGCGATCAAGAGCATCCTGGCCAGCATCGGCTACGCCTTCGCCAAGGTCACCCCGGTGCCGAAGCTGGACAAGGACAAGCGCATGGTCGACCTCACCTTCTACATCGAGCCGGGCAAGCGCGTGTACGTGCGCCGCATCGTGTTCAACGGCAACACCCGCACCGAGGACGACGTGATGCGCCGCGAGATGCGCCAGCTGGAAGGCAGCTGGTTCTCGCAGCCGGCGATCGACCGTTCGAAGATCCGCCTGCAGCACCTGGGCTACTTCAAGAAGGTCGACATCGACAAGAAGCTGGTGCCGGGCACCGAGGACCAGGTCGACCTGACGGTGAAGGTGGAAGAACAGTCCGCCGGCAGCCTGATGTTCGGCGTGGGCTACTCGCAGTACTCGGGCATCATCCTGTCCGCCTCGGTGTCGCAGAACAACTTCCTGGGCACGGGCGACAGCTTCTCGGTGTCCGCGCAGCGCAGCGACTATGTCACCAGCGTCAGCGCCACCTACTTCAACCCGTATCTCACCGACAACGGCGTGGGCATCGGCTACAACGCCGCCTACAGCAAGAGCGACTACGGCGACGCCAACAGCGACTTCGTCAACTTCACCAGCAGCCAGAAGTCGTTCTCGGCGTTCCTGAACTTCCCGATCACCGACTTCGACAGCGTCCGTACCGGCCTGGGTCTGAGCAGCAACAAGATCAACCTGGACTACCAGTACTACGACTCGACCGGCCAGATCGTCTCGCAGAGCCTGTCGCCGCAGCAGCTGATCAACTACCAGAACGCGATCGGCCACAAGACCATCCATTCGTGGACCGGCCAGATCGGCTGGACCCACGACACGCGCAACGGCTACTGGGCGCCGACCCGCGGCGGCCTGATGTCGCTGTCGACCGACATCGCCCTGCCCGGCTCCACCGTGCAGTACTACAAGATCTTCGGCGAGGCCAACCACTACTGGCCGATCGGCGCCGGCTTCGTGCTCTACCTGGACGGCCAGGTCGGCTACGGCAAGACCTACGGCCAGGAGTACGACAACACCTTCGGCGACTACATCAAGGGCCAGAAGATCGACTTCCCGTTCTGGGAGAACTACTACTCCGGCGGCGTGCGCGACGTACGCGGCTTCCAGGACAACACCCTGGGCCCGAAGCTGTGCGTGGGCACCGATGCCAGCGGCAAGGCACTGCAGCCGGACAAGGACGGCCGTTGCAACGGTGGCTACTACACCTACGCCCAGCCGGTCGGCGGCGCGTTCAAGGTGCTGGGCACGGCGCAGGTGTTCATCCCGCTGCCGTTCCTGAAGGACGTCAACACCGCCCGCGTGTCGTGGTTCGTCGACGTCGGCAACGTCTACAAGGACTACAGCAGCTTCAAGGCCTCCGAGCTGCGCGCCTCGACCGGTCTCTCGCTGCAGTGGCAGGCGCCGATCGGCCCGCTGATCATCAACTTCGCCATGCCGATCCGTTCCAAGAAGGAAGATCGCCATTACGAGGAGCGCATCCAGTTCACCTTCGGCAGCCAGTTCTAAGCGGCGACTGTCCGCCCGGCCGGAACCGAAGCACCGCAATGCCCCCGAAAGCGCGGCCCCGGCCGCGCTTTCTTTTGCCCGTGCGGAAAGACGCCGCGGCCCCCACGCCCTACAATGCCCCACCGCCAGGGAGCCCGCATGAGCACCTTCCAGTACACCGTGGCCGAGCTGGCCGAGCGCTTCAGCCTGGCCTTCAAGGGCGATGGCCAGCGCGTCATCGACGGCGTCGGCACGCTGGCCGGTGCGGGTCCCAGCCAGCTGAGCTTCCTCTCCAACAGCAAGTACGGCGCCCAGCTCGCCGGTTCGCGCGCCGGCGTGGTGGTGCTGCGTGAGGAAAATCTCGGCGATTGCCCCACCGCGGCGCTGATCGCGAAGGACCCTTACGTCGCCTACGCAAAGATCGCCGCACTGTTCGAACGCCTGCCCGCCGCGCCCGCCGGCGTCCACGCCAGCGCCGTGGTCTCGCCTGCCGCGCGCATCGCGCCGACGGCGAGCATCGGCCCCTGCTGCGTGGTGGAAGAAGACGCCGTGATCGAAGACGGTGCCGTGCTCGGCCCGCATTGCATCGTCGGCGCCGGCTGCACGGTCGGTGCGCAGTCGCGGCTGGTCGCGCGGGTCACCCTGGTCACCCGCGTGACGCTGGGCAAGCGCGTGCTGGTGCATCCGGGCGCGGTGATCGGTTCGGACGGCTTCGGCCTCGCCTTCGACCGCAGCGCATCGGATCACGGCAGCTGGATCAAGCTGCCCCAGCTCGGCGGCGTGCGCATCGGCGACGATTGCGAGATCGGCGCCAACACCACCATCGACCGCGGCGCGCTGGAAGACACCGTGCTGGAAGAGGACGTGCGCCTGGATAACCAGATCCAGATCGCCCACAACGTCCACGTCGGCGCGCACACCGCCATGGCCGGCTGCGCCGCGGTGGCCGGCAGCGCCAAAATCGGCCGCTACTGCATGATCGGCGGCAACGCCGGCGTGCTGGGCCATCTCGAACTGGCCGACCGGGTTACCATTACGGCCAAGAGCCTGGTGACCCATTCGATCCGCGAGCCCGGCGAGTATTCCTCGGGGGTACCGTTGCAGGAAAACCGCCTGTGGCGGCGCAATGCGGCCCGTTTCAAGCACCTGGATGAGTACGTGCGCCGCCTTTCGGCGCTGGAGAAGGACAGCAACAATGAGTGACAAGACCGTGCCCTTCCACCTGCCGGTGAGCGTGGAGCAGATCCAACAGCTGCTGCCGCACCGCTATCCGTTCCTGCTGGTGGACCGGGTGATCGAGCTGGAGCCCGACCACCGCGTAGTGGGCCTGAAGAACGTGACCATGAACGAGCCGTTCTTCCAGGGCCACTTCCCCGGCCATCCGGTGATGCCGGGCGTGCTGATCGTAGAGGCGATGGCGCAGACCGCCGGCCTGCTCACCCAGATCAGCAGCCGCATGAAGGGCGACACCGGCAGCCCGCTGTTCTACCTGGCCAAGGTGGACGACGCGCGCTTCTACAGCCCGGTGGTGCCGGGCGACCAGCTGCATATGGAAGTGAAACTGCTGCGCCTGCTGCGCGGCATGGGCATGTTCGAGGCCGAGAGCAAGGTCGACGGCAAGAAGGTCGCCTCGTGCCGGCTGGTCTGCGCGGCGAGGTCCGACAAATGATCCATGCCACCGCACAGATCGATCCTTCCGCCAAGCTTGGCGCCAACGTCAGCGTCGGTGCCTACAGCGTGATCGGCGCCGAGGTAGAGATCGGCGATGGCACGGTGATCGGTCCGCACGTCGTGATCGAAGGCCCGACCCGCATCGGCCGCGACAACCGCATCAGCCAGTTCGCCTCGCTCGGCGGCGCGCCGCAGGACAAGAAGTTCCAGGGCGAGCACACGGAGCTGGTGATCGGCGACCGCAACCTGATCCGCGAATTCGTCACGGTCAACCGCGGCACCGGCGACGGCGGCGGCATCACCCGCATCGGCAACGACAACTGGCTGCTGGCTTATGTGCACGTGGCGCATGACTGCCAGATCGGCAACAACACCGTGTTCTCCAACTATTCGGCGCTGGCCGGGCACGTGGAGATCGGCGACTTCGTGATCATGTCCGGCTTCTCCGGCGTGCATCAGTTCTGCAAGGTCGGCGCGCACGCCTTTATCGGCATGGGCTGCCTGGTCGGCTCCGACGTGCCGCCGTTCGTGATGATGGCGAACGAGCAGCGCGGCCGTCCGCGCGGCATCAACAGCGAAGGCCTCAAGCGCCGCGGCTTCGATCCGTCGCGCATCGCCGCGATCAAGCGCGCCTACCGCACGCTGTACATGGCCGGCCTGACCCAGGCCGACGCGCGCGAGCAGCTGGTCACGCTGGCGCAGGAAAGCGACGACGTGCGCGCGATGCTGGATTTCCTGGATCGCAGCGAGCGAGCGCTGGCGCGCTGACGCGATGAGCGCGGCCAGCCCAGCCCCCATCGTCATCGCACTCATCGCCGGAGAAGATTCCGGCGATCAACTCGGCGCCGACCTGATCGCCGCCATGCGCAAGCGCTACCCCGACGCACGCTTCGTCGGCATCGGCGGCGCGCGCATGCAGGCGCAGGGCTTCGAGTCCTGGTACGACATCCGCGAACTGTCGCTGTTCGGCTTTGCCGAGGTGATCAGCCACCTGCCGCGCCTGCTGCGCCTGCGCAAGCAACTGGTGGCGCGCCTGATCGCCGCGAAACCCGCGATCGTGGTCGGCATCGACGCGCCGGACTTCAACCTCGGCGTCGAACGCCGCGTGCGCGAAGCCGGCCTGCGCACCGTGCACTACGTCAGCCCTTCGGTCTGGGCCTGGCGCGAAGAACGCGCCGCCAAGATCGGCCAGAGCGCCGACCGCGTGCTGTGCCTGTTCCCGATGGAACCGGCGATCTACGCGCGCCACGGCGTCGACGCCCGCTTCGTCGGCCATCCGCTGGCGGACCGCTTCGCGCTCGTCTCGGACCGCGTCGGCGCGCGCGACTTCCTCGAGCTGCCGCAGAACGCGCCGGTGCTGGCCGTGCTCCCCGGCAGCCGCTCGTCTGAAGTCAGCAAGCTGGGCCGCGTCTTCCTCGACGCCGCGCGCCGCGTGGCGGCCGAGCTGCCCGGCCTGCGCATCGTGATTCCCGCTGCCAATGCGCGCGTGCACGCGACGCTGAAGGCCATGCTCGGCGACGGCCCCAGCAACGACGACACGCCGATCCTGCTCGACGGCCGCGCCCACGAAGCGATGCTCGCCGCCGACGTGGTGCTGCTCGCCTCCGGCACCGCCACGCTGGAAGCGATGCTGGCCAAGCGCCCGATGGTGGTCGGTTATCGCGTATCGCCGATCAGCTACCGCATCGCGCGCGCGCTGAACATGCTGAAGACCGACGTCTACGCATTGCCCAATATTCTTGCGCGCGCCTGCGGCCTCGGCGATCAGGCGATGCTGGCGCCGGAATTGATGCAGGACGACTGCACGCCGGAGAAACTCGCCGCCGCCGTGCTCGCACTGTTCCGCGACAGCCAGCGCCGCGGCGAGATCGTCGCCGCCTTCGAACAGTTGCATCGCGCGCTGCGCGGCGAGCTGGAAGGCGAAGCGGGCGACCACGCGGCGGATGCGATCATCGAACTGATCGAGCGCCCGCGATGAAGCAGCAGGCGCTGCGCCATATCGCCGGCGTCGACGAAGCGGGCCGCGGCCCGCTCGCCGGGCCGGTGGTGGTGGCGGCAGTGATCCTCAACCCTCAGCGTCCGATCGACGGCCTCGACGATTCGAAGAAACTCACCGAAGCGAAGCGCGAAGCGCTGTATCCGCTGATCGTCGCCAATGCGCTGGCGCATTGCATCGTCGCCATGAGCGTGACGGAGATCGACCAGCTCAATATCCTCCAGGCCACCATGGCCGGCATGAGCCGCGCTGTCGCCGGCCTCTCGCTGGTCGCGCATGAGGCCTGGATCGACGGCAACGCGCTGCCGAAGAACCTGCCCTGCCCCGGCCGCGCCATCGTCGGCGGCGACGCGCTGGAACCGGCGATCAGCGCCGCCTCGATCCTGGCCAAGGTCACCCGCGACCGCCTGATGGTGGCGATGGAAACGCAGTACCCCGGCTACGGCTTCGCGACGCACAAGGGCTATCCCACGCCGGCGCATTTCGCCGCCCTGCAGCGCCTCGGCCCCTGCGCCGAGCATCGGCGCAGTTTCGCGCCCGTGAAGATCATGCTCGATCAGGGTGTACTTTTTTAGCCATCCATCTGTCGCTGGCGTAAAGCATCAATAAGGCCAAGATCCGGCGCGCGAGCGCAATTTCTTTCATGCCCTTCGACACGGGTTTTCCGCAGGCGGGAAGCCTAGACTTTCGCCCAAGGTCGGCAGACGCCCCGGCATCCGCGCCCCGCCCATCCGACCCGCGCTCCGCCTTCGCCCGTGCCGCGCAACCTTTCTCCAGCGACGCGCATCGAATGGCCTAAGCAGGACGAAGTGAGGCTGACCGCCCGCTCGACCGCCGAGCCACCCCGGTTCCACGGCGCGGTCGCCACTTCAGGCAAGGACGCAAGGTGCAGCCTTCCGCGATCCATGCGGAGAACGCCAGCGGCGCATGCAAGACGCTGCAGGAGTCCAGTCATGAAACTTCCCAATACGCCACTCACCGTCGTCCCGAACGGTGGCGACGCTCCGCAGTCCGCGGAATCGGGCGCGGCATCCGCGCTATCCGCGCAGGACGCGCCGCTGCTTGATGTCAGCCACGTCGACTACAACCGGCATCCGCTCAAGGTGGCCGGCCTCGATCACTTCATCGAACAGCCCGAGGGCAGCGAACGCTTCCGCATTTCCTGACCGATACGCCGCGGGCGCGGCTGCTCAGCCGCGTCCGCGCATCAGGCTGTGGCGGTAGCCGTAGGCGATGTAGATCAGCATGCCCAGCGTCGTCCACGCGCCGAGCAGGATCCAGTTGCCCAGGTTCATCTGCGCCAGCAGGAAGCCGCACACCAGCACGCCCAGCGTGCACACCGCCGGCGCCGCCGGCACGCGGAAGCCGCGCGGCAGATTCGGATGCGTGCGGCGCAGCACCAGCACGCCGATGCACACCGTGGCGAAGGCCAGCAGCGTACCCATCGACAACAGATCGCCCAGCAGGCTGAGCGGAAACACCGCCGCCAGAATGCCGCCCACCGTGCCCACCAGCAGGGTGGTGCGGTGAGGCGTGTGATGGCGCTCGTGCACCGCGCCGAAGAAGGTCGGCAGCAGGCCATCGCCCGCCATGGTGTAGAGGATGCGCGACAAGCCCATGTGCATGACCAGGATCACCGAGGTCAGCCCCGCCACCGCACCCACCTGGGTCAGCAGCTTCAGCCACGCCAGCGGCGGATGCGCCGCCAGCGCCGTCGCGACCGGCTCGGCCGTGCCCAGCTGCGGATACGGCACCAGGCCGGTCAGCACAGCCGCCACGATGATGTACAGCACCGTGCACACCGCCAGCGAAATCAGAATGCCCGCCGGCACATTGCGCTGCGGGTTGCGCGTCTCCTGCGCCGCCGTCGCCACCGCATCGAAACCGATATAGGCATAGAACACGCTGGTAGCCGCGCGGAACACGCCGGACCAGCCGTAGTGATCGCCGCCCTGGTTCTGCGGCACGTAGGGATGCCACAGCGTGGGATCGACGTACTGCAGGCCGCACACCACGAACAGCACCACCACGATCACCTTCAACGCCACCACCACGCTGGCGAACCTGGTCGACTGCTTCGTGCCCCGATACAGCAGCGCCGTCAGCGCGGCGACGACCAGCAGCGCCGGCAGATTCAGCAGCGCCCCGGTGAACTCCAGATGCCCGTCCTTGAAACTGAGCGGCGCATTGGCCAGCGCCGCCGGCACCTGGATCCCCAGGCTCTTGAGCAAACCCACCCCATAACCCGACCAGCCCACCGCCACCGACGACACCGCCAGCAGATACTCCGCCACCACGTTCCACCCGATAAACCAGGCCAGCAGCTCGCCGAACGTGGCATAGGCATACACATAGGCGCTGCCCGACACCGGCAACATCGCCGCGAACTCGGCATAGCTCAACGCCGCCAGCGCCGCCGCCAACCCCGCCAGCACGAACGACAAGGTCAGGGCCGGCCCCGCATGCTCCGCCGCCGCCTGCCCCGTGATCACGAAAATCCCCGCCCCGATCACCGCCCCCACGCCCAGCACGATCAGTTCCTTCAAACCCAGCGTCCGCCGCAGCGAATCATCGGCAGTGAGCGAGGCCTCGACAGGCTTCACGGCAAACAACGAGCGAATCAAGGACATCGGAGCGCTCCGGAGCGCGCGGGAAAGCCAGGAACCATGCCAGCCGGGGACGTTTGTGGCAACTGGATTTGGGAAGCGTCCCAGCTTGCGGCCTCGAGGCGAGCCCCCTCTCCCCCTCCCCGGAGGGCAAAGGGGTGAAGTGGGGTGGCGTCGCATGCAGGGTAAAGAGCCAAAACTGGCCTCGGTCCTTGAACGTCCTCTTCGCGACGGCACCTCGAAGGGCGCGTCCCGAAACCGCATTCCCGCTTCGTGTCGACTCTGGTTAATCCGTTTCCACGGCCGTCCACTGCTCGTTCTAGTCGCGTCGCGAGCCTTTGCTCTGAGGCTATCTCTCTTTGGTTACTTTCTCTCTGAGCCAGCAGAGAGAAAGTGACTCGGGCGCCGGCAGGCGTCCGAAATGCCCGCTGCATAAGCGGCCAGGCAGCGTTATCGCGACAATCAGGCGACACAGTCACTGGATTCCTGCCTATGCAGGAATGACGAGCAAAAGGCAGGCGTCCGAAATGCCCGCTGCATAAGCGGCCAGGTCGCGTCAGCGCGACAACCGAGCGACACAGTCACTGGATTCCTGCCTACGCAGGAATGACGAGTAAGGAAGGCCTGCGCTGGCATGACGAGCAATGGGGGCCTACGCCGGAATGACGAGCAACGGCGCCATTCGTCCATTCCCCACGGAAGTCAATCTTGCCCCTCCCCAGGCCCCCGGTTAGCCTTCCCAGACTCACCGCGTGAGTCCGCATGACCGTCCGCTTCGCCCACCTCCACCTGCACAGCGAATACTCGCTGGTCGACTCGACCATCCGCATCAAAGCGCTGGTCGACGCCTGCGTGCGCGAAGGCATCCCCGCGTCGCGCTCACCGACGAGACGAACATGTTCGCGCTGGTGAAGTTCTACAAGGCCTGCAGCGCCGCCGGCATCAAGCCGATCGGCGGCAGCGACCTGTGGCTGTCCATGCCCGACGACCCGCGCCCCTCGCGCGTCACCCTGATCTGCCAGAACCGCGACGGCTACCTGAACCTGTCGCGCCTGGTCTCGCGCGTGTGGCGCGACGGCCAGGGCACCGGCAAGCCGCTGGCCGAAGCCGGCTGGCTCACGCCGCAGACGGCCGACGGCCTGATCGCCCTGATCGGCCGCGAACACGAAGTCGCGCGCATCGCCGTCAACCAGGGCGTCGCCGCCGCGGCCGCGCGCCTGCGCCCGTTCGCGCGGCTGTTCCAGGACCGCCTGTACCTGGAGCTGACCCGCTGCGGCCGCGAAGGCGAGGAAACCTGGAACGCCGCCGCGCTGGCGCTGGCCGCCGAACTCGAGCTGCCGGTGATTGCCAGCAACGACGTGCGCTTCCTCAAGCAGGACGACTTCGAATCGCACGAAGCGCGCGTATGCATCCACCAGGGCCGCGTGCTGGCCGACCCCAAGCGTCCGCGCGACTACAGCAACCAGCAATACCTGAAGACGCCCACGCAGATGGCCGAGCTGTTCGCGGACATCCCCGAGGCGCTGGAAAACACCGTCGAGCTGGCCAAGCGCTGCACGCTGGAACTGAGCTTCGGCACCTACTACCTGCCGAACTTCCCGGTGCCCGAAGGCCACGACCTGGGCAGCTATATCCGCGAGCTGTCGCACGAAGGCCTGAAGGAACGCCTCGCCACCAATCCGCTCGCCCCCGGCCATACGCTGGACGATTACATCGCCCGCCTCGACCGCGAGCTGGACGTGATCGTCGAGATGGGCTTCCCCGGCTACTTCCTGATCGTGGCGGACTTCATCAACTGGGGTAAGCAGAACGGCATTCCGGTGGGTCCGGGACGCGGCTCGGGCGCCGGTTCGCTGGTGGCCTGGGTGCTGAAGATCACCGACCTCGATCCGCTGCCGTTCAACCTGCTGTTCGAGCGCTTCCTCAATCCCGAACGCGTGTCGATGCCCGACTTCGACATCGACTTCTGCATGGACCGCCGCGACGAAGTGATCGACTACGTCGCGCGCAAGTACGGCCGCGACCACGTCAGCCAGATCATCACCTACGGCTCGATGGCCGCGAAGGCGGTGCTGCGCGACTCCGGCCGCGTGCTCGGCATGGGCTACAACGCGGTCGACAAGATCGCCAAGCTGATTCCGGCGCGCCCGCTCGACCTCACGCTGTCCTGCGCGCTGGGCCGTTCGGAAAAAGCCAAGAAAGAACCCGACCGCGTCGTCAAGGAATTCTGCGATCTGTACGACCAGGACGAGGAAGCGAAGACGCTGATCGACCTGGCGCTGAGCCTGGAGAGCCTTACCCGCAACGCCGGCAAGCACGCCGGCGGCGTGGTGATCGGCCCCAAGCCGCTGACCGAGTTCGCCCCGCTGTACTGCGAAGCGGGCGGCGGCGGCGTGGTCACCCAGTACGACAAGGACGACGTCGAAGCCGTCGGCCTGGTGAAGTTCGACTTCCTGGGCCTGCGCACGCTGACCATCATCGACTGGGCGGTGAAGGCGATCAACGCGCGCCGCGCAGCCAGCGGCGAGGAGCCGCTGGACATCGCCGCGCTGCCGCTGGACGACGCGGCAACCTACAAGCTGCTGCAGCAGGCCAAGACGGTGGCGGTGTTCCAGCTCGAATCCTCCGGCATGCAGCGCATGCTCAAGGACGCGCGCGCCGACCGTTTCGAGGACATCGTGGCGCTGGTGGCGCTGTACCGTCCCGGCCCGATGGACCTGATTCCCAGCTTCGTCGCGCGCAAGCATGGCCGCGAAGAGGTGGTGTATCCCGACCCGCGCGTCGAGCCGATCCTGAAAGAGACCTACGGCATCATGGTCTATCAGGAGCAGGTGATGCAGATGGCGCAGATCGTGGGCGGCTATTCGCTCGGCGGCGCCGACCTGCTGCGCCGCGCGATGGGCAAGAAGAAGCTCGAGGAGATGGCGAAGGAGCGCGCCAAGTTCCGCGAGGGCGCCGCCAAGGACGGTCTCTCCGGCGACAAGGCCGACGAGATCTTCGACCTGATGGAGAAGTTCGCCGGCTACGGCTTCAACAAGTCGCACGCCGCCGCGTATGCGCTGGTTTCGTACCAGACCGCCTGGCTGAAGGCGCACTACCCCGCCGAGTTCATGGCCGCGACGATCTCGTCGGACATGGACAACACCGACAAGGCGGTGACCTTTATCGACGAGTCCAAGGCGATCGGCCTGAACGTGCTGCCGCCGGACGTCAACGCCTCGGAATTCATGTTCGTCGCGGTGGAACCGAAGGTGATCCGCTACGGCCTGGGCGCGATCAAGGGCGTCGGCCAGGGTGCGTGCGAGTCGATCGCCGAGGAGCGCAAGCGCGGCGGTCCGTACAAGGAGCTCGCCGATTTCTGCCGCCGCGTCGATTCCACCAAGCTCAACCGCCGCGTGCTCGAAGCCTTGATCCTTTCCGGCGCGCTCGACGCGCTGGCGCCGACCCGCGCCAGCCTGATGCTGCAGCTGCCGAATGCGATCAAGGCGGCGGAGCAGCATCTGCGCGACAAGCAGTCCGGCCAGAACGACATGTTCGGCGCGATGGTCGGTGCGATCGCGCCCGTCGTGCAGATCGACCTGCCCACAGCGCCCGAATGGCCGCTCGAACAGAAGCTCCAGGGCGAGCGCGACACGCTCGGCCATTACCTCTCCGGCCATCCCACCGACCCGTGGCGCGAGGAGCTGCTGCAGCTCTCCACCTGCCCGCTGGGCGAGATCGCCGACCGCTACCAGCCGCCGCGCCCGCGCAAGGGCGACGACGACAACCGCTTCCGCCGCGGCCCCGATACGCCGTGGACCGTGGCCGGCATGGTCACCGCGATCCGCAAGCGCGGCGAGAGCGACGCCTTCGTGCGGCTGGAAGACGGCACCGGCATCATCGAGGTGAGCTTCTTCGGCGAGCTGTACCAGCAGGTGGCGCCCCTGCTCACCCGCGACGAGATCCTGGTGGTCGAGGGCGGCCTGCGCATCGACGATTTCTCCGGCGGCGGCTTCGCCGTGCGCGCCCGCAGCGCACATACCCTGGCCGATGCCTGCCGCCGCTTCGCGCGTGTGCTGCATGTGAAGCTGAACGGGGTCGGCCCCGGCTTCGTGGATCAGCTGCGCCATATCCTGGCCGGCTACCGCAACGGCCGCACCAGCGTGGTGCTGCACGGCTACCACAACGCCATCGCCCAGGCCGACCTGGAGCTGGGCGACGCGTGGCGGGTCGAGGCCATCCCCGAGCTGCTGCGCGCGGTGCGCGCGGTGCCAGGGGTGCAGGCGGCCAAGCTGCGCATCGTGAAGAGCGACGACCGCCCCTCGCGCGGCGACTGAAGAGCATCCCGATGGCGCCGGGGCAAGCCATACGGCCCCGTTCTCGCCTCCTCCCGCCGCCCCGGTATACTGCGCGGCTTCCGTGTCCTCCAATAGCACCGAATGAACCCGAACTTCCTCGATTTCGAACAACCGATTGCCGAGCTGGAAGCGAAGATCGAAGAGCTTCGCCACGCCAGCCACGGGCAGGCGTTCAATATCGAGGACGAGGTGGTCCGGCTCCGCGAAAAGCTCAAGGTCAAGACCGCCGAGATCTTCCGCAACCTGAGCTCCTGGCAGGTCACCCAGCTTTCGCGCCACCCGGCCCGCCCCTACACGCTGGATTACATCAGCGTGATCTGCGAGGAGTTCCACGAGCTGGCCGGCGACCGCGCCTATGCGGACGACGCCGCGATCGTAGGCGGCATCGGCCGCATCAACGGCCGCTCGGTGGTGATCATCGGCCACCAGAAGGCGCGCGACACCAAGGGCAAGGTACGCCGCAACTTCGGCATGCCGCGCCCGGAGGGCTACCGCAAGGCGCTGCGCCTGATGAAGCTGGCCGAGCGTTTCAAACTGCCGCTGCTCACCCTGATCGATACCCCCGGCGCCTATCCCGGCGTCGGCGCCGAGGAGCGCGGCCAGAGCGAGGCGATCGCGCGCAACCTGCTGGAAATGGCTGACCTGCGCGTGCCGATCGTGTGCACGGTGATCGGCGAAGGCGGCTCCGGCGGCGCGCTGGCCATCGGCGTCGGCGACCGCACGGTGATGCTGCAGTACTCCACGTATTCGGTGATCTCGCCGGAAGGCTGCGCCTCGATCCTGTGGAAGAGCGCCGAGAAGGCCAAGGACGCCGCCGAGGCGCTGGGCCTCACCGCGCCGCGCCTGCTGGAGCTGGGCCTGATCGACAAGTTGGTGCGCGAGCCGCTGGGCGGCGCCCACCGCAATCCGCATTCGATGGCGGTGCGCCTGAAAGCCGTGCTGCTCAACCAGCTCGACGAGCTGGAGGCTCTGCCGCTGGATGAGCTGCTGGAGCAGCGCTATCACCGGCTGCGCGGCTACGGCGCTTATAGCGAATAACAACTGTGGAACTCTTCTCCCTTCCGGGGAGAAGATGCCGGCAGGCAGATGAGGGGCAGGTGCTCGCGGCAGAAGATCGACAGAGCGTCGCCTGCTTCCATGCTCCTGCTTCCCCGCTCCGTAGCTCCCCTCACCCCAACCCTCTCCCCAGAGGGGAGAGGGAGCTGATCGCGCGCTATGATCCCCCGGCCCATTCCGCCGGAGGCCGCCATGGCCAGCGACAGCACCAAGCTCGCCGTCCTGATCGATGCCGACAACGCGCAGCCGAATCTCGCCGAAGCCCTGCTCGCCGAAGTGGCCAAGTACGGCACCGCACACGTGAAGCGCGCCTACGGCGACTGGACCAGCCATAACCTGAAGACCTGGAAGGAGCAACTGCTCACCCAGTCGATCCAGCCGATCCAGCAGTTCGGCTACACCAGCGGCAAGAACGCCACCGACTCGGCGATGATCATCGATGCGATGGATCTGCTGTATTCCGGCCGCTTCGACGGTTTCTGCATCGTGTCCAGCGACAGCGACTTCACCCGGCTGGCGGCGCGCATCCGCGAGTCGGGCCTGATCGTGTACGGCTTCGGCGAACGCAAGACGCCCGATCCCTTCGTCGCCGCCTGCGACAAGTTCATCTACACCGACATCCTGGTCACCAAGCCCGACGAAGAAGCGCCGCTGAAGCCGCGCGGCGTCACCCAGCTCAAGCAGGATGCCGGCCTGGTGAACCTGCTGCGCAATGCGGTGGAAGCCGCGTCGGACGACGATGGATGGGCGGGCCTCGGCGGCGTGGGTTCGATCATCACCAAGCAGCGGCCGAACTTCGATGCGCGCAGCTACGGCTACAGCAAGCTCAGCGAGCTGATCGCCGCCACCGCGCTGTTCGACATCGAACGCCGCAGCCCCGGCGAAGGCCGGCCGAAAGTGATCTACGTGCGCGACAAGTCGAAGAAATCCGTCGCCCGTGAGTAGCGCCGATCCGCTTGCCGGCCTGCTGCGGCGCGCCCTGCGCGAGCATCCGGCCGGAACGCTCTGCGTCGCCTTCAGCGGCGGCCCCGATTCCACGGCGCTGCTGCATGCCCTGGCCGGCCTGGAGGAAGCGCGTGCGCGCGGATTGCGCGCCGTGCATGTCGACCATGGCCTGCACGCGCACAGCGGCGCGTGGGCCGGGCAGGCGCGCCAGTTCTGTTCCGTGCTGGAGATCGAATGCGTCGTCATGCACGTGCGCGTGGAGCGCCAGAGCGGCGAAGGCCTGGAAGCCGCCGCGCGCCACGCGCGCTACGCGGCATTCGCCGAGGTGCTGCGCGACGACGAACGGCTGCTGCTCGGCCATCACCGCGACGACCAGGCCGAGACCGTGCTGCTCAAGCTGCTGCGCGGCAGCGGGCCGGAAGGGCTGGGCGGCATGCGCGAACTGCGCCCGCTCGGCGCCGGCCTGTTGTGGCGCCCGCTGCTGCAGACGCCGCGCGAGGTATTGCGCGACTACGTGCAGCGTCATCATCTGCCGGTGATCGACGATCCGTCGAACGCCGACACGCAGCTCTCGCGCAACTATCTGCGCAACGAGATCCTGCCGCGCGTGGTCGAGCATTGGCCGCACGCGATCGACTCCATCCTGCACGCCTCCGCGCATCAGCGCGCCGCCGCAGACGCGCTGCGCACGCAATGGCTGGCCGCGTTCGCGCGGCTGCACGACAACGCCACCGGCAGCCTCGATGCGGCCGCCTGGCTGGCCCTGCCGCCCGCGCTGCGCGATCCGCTGCTCGACCATTGGCTGCGCGCCCGCGGGCGCCGCATCCCCACCCTGGCGCAGCGCGCGCAGATCGAACGCCAGCTGCGCGCGCTGCGCGAAGGGCGCGTGCCGTGCATCCACTGGCCCGACACCGACCTGCGCATCTGGAAGGGCCGGCTATGGGCGCTGCCGCCGGCGCAGACCTGGCCGTCCACCTGGGAAGCCGCCTGGACGGGCGAACCGCTGGCCCTGCCGGACGGCGCCCGGCTGGAATGGCAGGGCACGCCCCTGCGCGAGCCGCTGACCGTGCGCCTGCGCCGCGGCGGCGAACGGATCCGCCCCAGCGGCGACCGCCATACCCGCGAATTGCGCGACCTGTTCCAGCAGGCCCAGCTGCCGCCCTGGCAGCGCGCGGCCTGCCCGCTGATCTATGCCGGCGGCGAACTGCTCGCCGTGGCCGACCGCTGGCGCAGCGATGCAGGCGAAGCATGGTTCCGCGAGGCCGGCGGACAGCCACTGTGGCGTGTCCAGATGGCTCGCGCGGATTGATTCCGCACGGTCGCTGCGTTAATTTTTCCGGCCATGGCCAAGCCCTCTCCCGCACCTGCCGAACCCGCTGCTCCCGCCGATTTCGAACATTCGCTGGACGAGCTCGAACAGCTGGTGGCGCGCATGGAAGGCGGCGAGCTGAGCCTGGACGACTCCCTGGCCTCGTTCGAGCGCGGCATCGGCCTGTACCGCCATTGCCAGCAGGCCCTGGAACAGGCCGAACTGCGCGTGCGGCTGCTGCTCGATCCCGAACACCCCGACAGCGCAGAACCGTTTGAACCCGAACTTTGACCTGGGCCCGGCCCTCAAGGCACTGATCGCCCGCGCCGACCAGGCCCTCGCCCGGTCCCTCCCCGCCGAAGACCGCTCCCCCGCCGAACTGCACCGCGCCATGCGCTATGCCGTGCTGGGCGGCGGCAAGCGGCTGCGTCCGCTGCTGGTCTACGCCGCCGGCCACGCGCTGGGCGAAGACGGCCCGGCGCTGGACGGCGCCGCCTGCGCGGTCGAGCTGATCCACGCCTACTCGCTGGTGCACGACGACTTGCCGGCAATGGACGACGACGATATGCGCCGCGGCCGCCCCACCTGCCACGTGGTGTTCGGCGAGGCGATGGCGATCCTGGCCGGCGACGCGCTGCAGGCGCTGGCCTTCGAGCTGCTGGCCAACGACGGCCAGACCGACCCTGCACGCTGCCTGGCCATGCTGCGCTCGCTGGGCCGCGCCTGCGGCGCCGAGGGCATGGCCGGCGGGCAGGCGCTGGACCTGGGCGCGGTCGGCGGCAAGCTGAGCCTGGCCGAGCTGGAACATATGCACGCCTGCAAGACCGGCGCGCTGATCCGCGCCTCCGTGCGCCTGGGCGCGCTGGCCGCGGCGGCTGACGAGGCCACGCTCGATGCGCTGGACCGCTACGCCCATGCCGTGGGCCTGGCCTTCCAGGTGCGCGACGACATCCTCGATGTGGAAGGCGAGTCCGCCGTGATCGGCAAGACCGCCGGCAAGGACGCGGCCGACGACAAGCCGACCTTCCCCTCCATCATCGGCCTGGACGCCTCGCGCGCGCGGCTGGACGAACTCACCGCCACCGCCCTGCAGGCGATCGCCCCGCTGGGCGAACGCGGCGCGCTGCTGGAACGGCTGGCGCTGTACGCGGCACGCCGCCACCACTGAAACGCAAAGAGGCAGCCCGCGGGCTGCCTCTTTGGTTTCTAGCGCAGCGCGCGCTTACTTGATCAGGCGCAGGCAGAACGGATAGCGGTAACGCTCGCCTTCGTTCGACTTGATCGTCGCCATGATCACCAGCACCAGCCAGGCGATGCCGATGATGATGCCGGCCGGCACGGCCAGGATGATGCCGATGCCCAAGGTCAGCACGGTGATCAGCAGCAGCACCACCGCGATGATCGCCATGGTGATGTTGAAGTTCAGCGCTTCCTTGGCCTGGTCATCGACGAAGGGCATGGTCTCCTTCTTCACCAGCCAGATGATCAGCGGCCCCAGGAAGCAGCCGATGCCGAACCAGGCGCCGGTGACCAGGGTGCCCAGCAGGGCCGACAGATGGGCCAGCATGGCCCACTGGCGTTCCTCGGGGCTGGGCATGTCCGAGGGCGGCCTGGGATCGCTGGACGACGGGTCACGGGATGACGGGTCGCTGGACGACGGATCGCTGGAAGGCTCGACGGATTCGGGTGGGACGCTCATGCGTGCTCTCCTGGCCATGCGGTGATCCGGCCTCGGTGCCGGTGGCGCCGATGCTAGCAAGCGCCGCAGCCGTTTGCCGAGCCAACGGGCGGCCTATCCCATGGGCTCACTCGCCGGCGATGGTCATCTTGTCGAGCAGGATCGACCCGGTCAGCAGATGCGAGCGCGGATCCACGTCCGTTCCCACCGCCTGGATGCCCAGGTACATCTCGCGCAGGTTGGCGGCGATGGTGATCTCTTCCACGGGGTAGGCGATGCGGCCGCCTTCCACCCAGAAACCCGCCGCGCCGCGCGAATAGTCGCCGGTGATGGTGTTCACGCCCTGCCCCATCACCTCGGTCACCAGCAGGCCGGTGCCCAGGCGCTGCAGCATGCCCTCGAAGTCGTCGCGGCCCTGGTCGGCGGCGCCGGCCTCCACGATCAGGTTATGGATGCCGCCGGCATTGCCGGTCGATTCCAGCCCCAGCTTGCGCGCCGAATAGCTGCCCAGCACGTAGCGGGCCAGCACGCCGTCCTCGACCAGGGAGCTGTCGCGGGTGGCCACGCCCTCGGCGTCGAACGCGCCGGAGCCCTGGCCGCGGACCAGGAACGGCCGCTCCACGATGTTCAGCCACGACGGCATCACCTGCTTGCCGGCGTGGTCCAGCAGGAAGCTGGCGCGGCGGTACAGCGCACCGCCGCTGACCGCGCCGACCAGGTGGCCGATCAGGCCGCGCGCGAGCTCCGGCGCGAACAGCACCGGGCTCTGGCGGGTCGACAGGCGGCGCGCGCCCAGCCGCGCCAGGGTGCGCTCGGCGGCCTTGTTGCCCAGGGTCTGCGCGCTCATGAAATCGCCGGCGTTGCGCACGCTGTCGTACCAGTAGTCGCGCTGCATGCCTTCGTCGTCGCCGGCGATCAGCGACAGCGACAGCGAATGGCGCGTGCCGCGCTCGCGTCCGACGAAGCCATGCGAATTGGCGTACACCGACAGGCCCTCGCCCGCCTGCACGCTGGCGCCCTCGGAATTGGTGATGCCTTGATGCTCGCGGCCGGCCTGCTCGATGCGCTGGCCCAGCTCGATCGCCGCCGGCGTATCCAGCGCCCACGGGTGCCACAGGTCGAGGTCGGGAAAGGCCGAAGCCATCCGCGACGGATCGGCCAGACCGGAGGCGGGGTCTTCCTCGGTATAGCGGGCGATCGCGCAGGCCTGGTCGAGCGTGGCCTGGATCGAATCGGGGTTGAGGTCGGCCGTGCTGGCCGAGCCCTTGCGCTGGCCGAAGTACACGGTGAGGCCGAAGCCGCGGTCGCGGTTGTGCTCGACCGTCTCCACCTCGCCCAGGCGCACGTTCACATTGAGCCCGGTGTCGATGCTGGCGGCCACCTCGGCCTGGCTGGCGCCGGCGGCGCGGGCGCGGCGGATGACGTCCTGCGCCAGCTCGGCCAGGCGGTCGAGATCCTGCTGGCTGCGGTCGGAGGAACGGTCTGAAAGGTCCGAAATCGCGCTCACGTGGGCTTCCTGAATGCTGGCGGGTAGAATACGCGGCCCATTCCACCCTCTAGCCGCGCAGCCTCCCGAAATGGGGGCACCGCGGTCGATGCAAAACCCTCGCCGCGGAGAAAAGCGCCATGGTGCCGGAGACCGGCCTGTACCGTCACTACAAGGGTCAGCCTTATCGCGTGCTCGGCACGGCCCGCCACAGCGAGACCATGGAAACGCTGGTGGTCTACCAGGCGCTGTATGGCGAACACGGCCTGTGGGTCCGTCCCGCCACGATGTTCTGCGAGACCGTGCAGGTGGACGGCAAGACCGTGCCGCGCTTCGCGCTCGAACGCGCCGAACCCGGCATCGCCATCGGCGCCGCCGTCGCCGCGCACTGACGTAGGAAGAGATCAAGCCCGTGAACCGCACTTACACCGACGACCCCGAACACGACTACGGCCCCACCCGCACGCAGCAGCGCCGCGATGCGCTGGCCGTGCTGGAGCTTGCCCAGCAACTGGTCGAACTGCCGCCCAGCCGCCTGGCCAAGCTCGAGCTGCCGGAGGACGTGCTGCGCGAGATCGCCTACACGCGCAAGATCACTTCGCATATCGCGCGCAAGCGCCAGCTCGGCTTTCTTGCCAAGACCATGCGCAAGCACGACAGCGACGTATTCGACGGCGTGCGCGCCGCGCTCGGCGAGAACCGCGAGCGCCAGCGCCAGGAAACTGCGGCGATGCATCGCCTGGAAGCGACGCGCGAGCGCCTGCTCACCGACGAAGACAACGCGCTGCAGGAACTGATCACCGCCCATCCGCAGCTCGACCGCCAGCATCTGCGCTCGCTGCTGCGCCAGGCGCGGCTGGAACGCGAGAAGAACAAGCCGCCGCGCGCCTACCGCGAGATCTTCCAGCTGCTGAAGGATCTGGCCGCGGCAGGCGATGACGACGCTGAAGAAGCAGCCGGCAACGACGAGCAGGCATCATAAAAAAGGGCGCCACTGGCGCCCTTCTTTTTGCCGCACGTCCCCATGGAATCAGGACGCGGTGCCGCCCACCGTCATCGCGTCCACGCGCAAGGTCGGCTGTCCCACGCCCACCGGCACGCTCTGCCCGTCCTTGCCGCACACGCCCACGCCCTCGTCCAGCGCCAGGTCGTTGCCGATCATCGACACGCGGGTGAGCACGTCCGGGCCGGAGCCGATCAGGGTGGCGCCCTTCACCGGCGTGGTGACCTTGCCGTCTTCGATCAGGTAGGCCTCGCTGGCGGAGAAGGTGAACTTGCCGCTGGTGATGTCGACCTGGCCGCCGCCGAAGTTCACCGCGTACAGGCCGCGCTTGACCGAGCGGATGATCTCCTGCGGGTCGTGCTGCCCGGCGAGCATGTAGGTATTGGTCATGCGCGGCATCGGCAGCTGGGCGAAGGATTCGCGGCGGCCGTTGCCGGTGGGCTGCATGCCCATCAGGCGCGCATTGAGCTTGTCCTGCATATAGCCCTTGAGGATGCCGTCCTCGATCAGGGTGGTGCATTCGGTCGGCGTGCCTTCGTCGTCGATGCTCAGCGAGCCGCGGCGGCCGGGCAGCGTGCCGTCGTCCACCACGGTGACGCCGGGCGCCGCCACGCGCTGGCCGATGCGGCCGGCGAAGGCGGAGCTGCCCTTGCGGTTGAAGTCGCCTTCCAGGCCGTGGCCGATCGCCTCGTGCAGCAGCACCCCGGGCCAGCCGGGGCCGAGCACCACGGTCATGCTGCCGGCCGGCGCATCGACCGCATCCAGGTTGACCAGCGCCTGCCGCACCGCCTCGTCGGCGAAGGCCAGGGCGCGGCCGTTCTCCATCAGCTCGCGGTAGCCGTAGCGGCCGCCGCCGCCGGCATGGCCCTGCTCGCGGCGGCCGTTCTGCTCGGCGATCACCTGCACGCTCAGGCGCACCAGCGGGCGCACGTCGGCGGCCAGGGTGCCGTCGGAGGCGGCCACCAGGATGGTGTCCATCACCGCGGCGATGCTCACGATCACCTGCTTCACGCGCGGGTCGCGCGAGCGCGCATAGGCGTCCACTTCGCGCAGCAGGGCGATCTTGTCGGGGTTGGGCAGGCTTTCCACCGGATCGATCGCCGGATAGAGCTGGCGCGCGCCGTGCAGCGCCAGCGGCTTGCCGGCGCCGTTGCCGTCCTGGGCGATCGCGCGCGCGGCGCGCGAGGCTTCCAGCAGCTGCGGCAGCACGATCTCGTCGGAATAGGCGAAGCCGGTCTTCTCGCCGGCGATGGCGCGCACGCCCACGCCCTGCTCGATCGAGTGGTTGCCGTCCTTGACGATGCCCTCTTCCAGAATCCACGACTCGCTGCGCGAATGCTGGAAATACAGATCCGCGGCATCGATGGACGGCCCCATCAGCTGGGCGAACACGCGGTCGAGGTCGGCGGCGGCCAGGCCGCCCGGCGCCAGGAGGCGGCGCTCGGCCTGGGCGATCAGTGAATCCATAGGTGCTTGGCCATGTCGATGGGAACGCAGACTGTAGCAAGTGGGGGCCGCCGCCATCCGTTTAAAGCCGCAGTGGAGCGGCGCGGCCCCGGCCAGCTACCATGCTCCAGGCTGGCCGGGACGGACCGGCGGCCCCCTGTGAAGGACCACCGATGAGCGACACCTCCAAACGCGAGCTGGCCCACAAGGTCATCGACCGCACCCTCAAGGCCCCGCTGGACGATACCCGCGAGCTGCTGCACCGCGACGGCGAACTGAAGCCCGGCCTGGGCAAGATCACCAGCGTGATCGCACTGTCCTTGGGCATCCTCAGCCTGCTCGGCGTACTGGCCTTCCATTTTCCGCAGTACCTGACCACGCCGGACCTGCGCCACAAGTATTCGGTCGACGTGCTGCGCCAGCTGCTGCTGGCGGCGCTGCTGATCGCCGGCGGCATCTCGCTCGGCAATGTGATCCTCGGCCGCATGCGCAATATCAATATCGTCGCGTTCGCACTGGTGGTGGCCGCCACCGCGATGGGCGGCTCACGCGTGCCGGTGGGCAGCTTTCCGGATCACACGCCGTATATCGGGCTGGACTGGTTCATCCTCGACCTGCTCGGCTCGACCCTGATCTTCGTGGTGATCGAAAAACTGTTCCCGCTGTACAAGGGGCAGTCGCTGTTCCGCAAGGAATGGCAGACCGATCTGAAGCACTTCGCGGTGAATCATTTCATCGTCGGCCTGGCGCTGCTGGTGGTGAACTTCCTGCTGCACCATCTGTTCGGCTGGCTGGTCAGCAGCCATTTCCAGCAGACCGTGCGCGATATTTCTTTCGTGCCGCAGCTGCTGCTGTGCGTGCTGGTGGCGGATCTGGCGCAGTACTGGACGCATCGCGCGTACCACGAGCTGCCGTTCCTGTGGAAATTCCACGCCGTGCACCACAGCGTGAAAACCATGGACTGGCTGGCCGGTTCGCGCCAGCACATGCTGGAACTGATCTTCACCCGCGTGTGCGTGCTGGCGCCGCTGTACATCCTGGGCTTCAGCGAAGGCGTGATGAACGCCTACATCATCGTGGTCGGCTTCCAGGCGGTGTTCAATCACGCCAATGTGCATCTGCCATGGGGGCCGCTGAAGTATCTGGTGGTGACGCCGGACTTCCATCACTGGCATCACGCCTCCGACGACGAGGCGATCGACAAGAACTACGCGGCGCACTACGCCTTCCTCGATTACATATTTGGCACCGCGGTGAAGTCGACGAAGAAATTCCCGGAGAAGTACGGCGTGGTCGGCGACTACATGCCGGACGGCTTCGTGCGCCAGCAGCTGTTCCCGTTCCGCGGCAGCACCAAGCCCGCGGAACCGACGGAACCCTGAGCGGACTCAGCGCCCCGCGCTGCTCGCCGGCGCGGGTGCGGCCGGCGGCTGCGCGGTGGACGAGGCGGCCTCCGCGGCGGAGAGGTTCTTCTTCTCCACCAGCGAAATATCCGGCTTATCCCAGCTGCCGCTGATGCGATAGCGCGCGCTGGCCACGCGGTTGATGCCGCGCCCCAGCAGGCCCTGCGCGACAAAGCCCGCGGCCGCGCCCAGCGGCCCGGCCACCACCGCGCCGACGATAGGCAGGCTGCTGCCCAGATGCGGGATCACCAGCGCCTGCTGGTCGTAGTCCTTCGCGCGCAGGCCGGTGCGGCCCTTGATATTGATCTCGGCCGCCGGTCCGCGCATCGCCAGGTTATTGGTGGTGGCGTTGCCGTCGGCCAGCACGAAGTCGCCGGTGATCGAATCGAAGGCCATGCCCTTGCCGAACACATCGCCGAAATCCAGGGTCAGGCGGCGCGGCAGTTCCACCAGCGAGACCAGGCCGAACAGGCGGCCTACGCCCGGCGCGACTTCCGGAATGCTGCCGTCGGTGACCTGGATGCCGAGCTTGCCGTCCATGTTCGCCAGCTCCATCGCCGACGGCGCGCCGGGCCAGGTGGCGTCCAGGTGCGCGCGCGTCTTGCCGCCATTGAACAGGCCGGCGAAGCCGAACGCGCCGAGCATGTCGCCGAGGTTTTCCGCGGCGAAGTCGATGCGCAGATGCGTGTGGCTGCTGGTCGGGCTGCCGTCCCAGTCGCCGCTGCCGTTGATCTGCACGCTGCGCGATTGCGCGCGCAACTGGTCGATATGCAGGCCGCGGTCGGTCGGCCAGGTTTCCAGCCGCGCCTCGCCCAGCTTGGATTCGCCGAAGCGCAGATCGCCGACCCACAGATGGAACGGCGGCAGCGCCGACGGCGTGACGCCGGTATTGGCCGGATCGGTTTTCGGCTGATCGCCGGGATTGGTTTTCGCGTCGGTGGCGCGGCCGCTGGTTTTCGGCCAGTACAGACGCTGCAGGCGCGCGGTGACGCCGCGCTTGTCCAGATCGTCGGTGGGTACGACGAAGCGTCCGACGATATCCGCGCTGTCCACATCCACGTTCAACTGCCCGCCCTCGGGCGCTGCCTGGATGCGCATGGACGGAAACGGATGGCTGAACACCTCGGCCTGGTCCGCGCTCACATCGATGCTTTCCAGCCCCGGCCCGCCGGTGCCGCTGCCGGCGACGGCACGCTGCACCCAGCCGGTGACGTCCATGCGCGCGGCGTGGCCGCGCACGCGGATGCCCTTGTCCGGCACGGTGTCGGGCATGCGCGTGCCGAAGGCGAAGCTGGCGGCGAGCGGGCGCTGCTCGTCCGGCAGGCGGAAGCGCTGGCGCATCACCTGGCCCAGCGAGATCTGCAGATCGCCGCCCGACACCGGCAAGGCCAGCGCCAGATGCGTCGGCAAGCTGGCGTCGGCGGATTTCTTCAGCGGCGCCGGCAGGTCCAGCGCCATGCCGGTGAAGTTGGTGTCCAGGGTCAGCAGCTGCGCGGCGTTCGCCATGCTGGCCTGATGCACGATGTCGAAGCCGATGGTGGTGTCGCTGCGGCCGTTGGCCACGTCCTTCAGCCAGTCGAGCTGGGACAGGCCCTGCACCAGCTCCGCCATGCCGTAGCGGCCGCTCAGGCGCGCGGAGAACTCGGTATCCGGCCGGCCGGTGGCGGCGGCGATGGCGATATCCAGCTTAGACGGCTGGCCGCGGAAGATCGTGTCGAGCGAGCCGGCACGGAAGCCGTGGCCGTCGAAGCTGGCCTGGCCGTTGATCTTGTCGAGCTTGAGGTGCCAGTCCGGCGCATCGAGATCGACATCCTTCAGGTCGGCCGTGCCGTTGAGGAAGAATTCCTTGGCGTTGTTCATCGGCAGCGAGAGATGGAAATCGAACGTGCCGGCGCCGCCCAGGCTCAGCTTGTTCAGCGCATCGGCCTGGCGGCTGCCGACCGGACTGTGCTTGACGAATTCCATCAGGCTGGCGCCGCTGCCGGAGCCGTGCGCGTTGAGGTCGAGCACGGTATGCGCGAGATCCGGAATCAGCGCCACCACACGATCGACCTTGACCCCCAGCGACTGCCCTTCGCTCACCTCGACCAGCATGCTGTTGTTGACGAAGTTGGCCACCGCGCTGATGCCTTCGGCACGCGGCCAGCTCTTGCCGTAATCCAGGTTCAGCTCGCCGAGTTCCGCGCGCGCTTCGAAACGGCCTTCGTTGGCGTGGAACGGCCAGTCTTTCAGATCGCCGCGCACCAGCATGTCGGCGCGGTTGATCTTGCCGGAAACCAGCGCGCGGTCCAGCCATTCGATCGCCTGGGGCGACATCGAATCGGTCGGCCAGAACAGCTTGGCGCCTTCCATATCGGCGTGGTCGAGCGTGGCGTAGAGATCCAGGAACGGACGCCCGCCCGCATCGTGCAGCTGGATCTCGCCGCGCGCCTGGCCGCCGAAGCCGGCGCCCTCGAACGCGAGCGGCTCGATGCCGATATGCCAGTCGCCATCCGCATGCCACACCGCGAAGGTGCCGGCCAGCCGCGGCAGCTCGAACGGCTTGCGGAAGGTGTGCGGGAAGCGCAGCACGGTGGCCTGCTGCGGCAGCTCGATCGAGAGCGCGCCGGCGTCGCCGCGCAGCGTGCCGTCGAGATGATCGATGCCGGGCAGCTTGCCCACCGCGTCGATGCCTAAACCGGTGAAGCCGACGTTCGCGCTGCTGAGGCCCTCGGCGCGGGTCCAGCGCAGCGCTACCTGGCTCAGTTTGCCGCGCGGCTTGCCGGTGCCCAGCCACTGCGCCATGCCCGGCGACAGTTCCGGCTTCAGCGCCGCCCACGGCGCCAGCGCACCGAGCTGCAGATCGTGCGCGGCGATCAGCGCTTCCTCGGCGTGGCCGTCGCTGCCGTTGCGCACGTCCAGCGCCAGCGCGCCGCCGTCGTCGGCGGCCCAGCGCACACGGAAACCCTGCCCGGTCTTGTGCATGTCGCCCAGCGCATGCAGCGAGGCCACGCGCGTCTGGCGGCCGTCCGGATTGGTCAGCGCCACGCCGTCCAGATCCAGGCGCGTCAGGCTGCGCACCACCTTCGCATCGCGCCAGTCCAGCCAGCTGGCGAAGGTGCCGTTGCCGCCGTCGACCGTGTAGCCGCCCATGTCCACGCCGGCGGTAACCGCGTGCAGGTCCACTTTCGAACCGGCGATCCACAGCCGGCCATCGGCGCCGTCCTCGCGGAAATTGCCGGCGCCGCGCAGCTCGCCCGCCACGCCTTCGCGCTGCAGGATCGCGCCCACGCGCACGCGGCCGCCCTGCCGGCTTACCCGCAGCTGCCGGGCCAGCAGCGCGTAGTGCTTGCCGGTGTTCTCGTCGGCGATATCCAGGCGCAGATCGCGCAGCCACAGCTCCACCGACAAACGGCCGAAGGACAGATTCTGGCGCTCGCCGGCGCCGGCCACGCCGATGCCGTTGATGTGCCAGCTGCCGTCCTTGCCGCGCGAAAGATCCAGCTGCATGCCGCGCACGCGCAGATTGAGCAGATGGCGCGAGGGCACCAGCCAGCCGCCCAGGTCCAGCTTCAGCTCGGTCTCGGGGATGCTCAGCGGGCTCTCGCCCGGACCCGCCGCGACCACCATGTTGCGCATCGTGAACAGCGGGCCGGAGGGCTCCCAGCGCCCTTCCAGCGAAGTGAACGACACCGGCCGCTGCAGCTGCCGGCTGAGCTGCGCCGCCACCCATTGCGGATGGCTGGCCAGCGTCGGCAGCAGCAGCTGGATCAGGCCGGCCAGCACCGCCAGGCTGATCACGGCCACGCCCAGGACCCAGCCCAGGGCGCGGGCGACCCGGTGCAGGGGGTGGCGCACGGAAGCGTTCACCGCAGGCTCTCGCCGTGCAGCGAACTACAAGAGAACCACATCGAACTGTTCCTGCGAATAATGCTCTTCGGCCTGAAAGCGTATGCTTTTGGAGATGAACTCTTCCAGTTCCGCCACGGCCACGGACTCCTCTTCGAGGATGCGGCCGACCACCTTCGGGCTGGCCATCACCAGCAGCTTTTCGGCGTTGAACTGGCGCACCGCGCGGGTGATCTCGCGGAAGATTTCGTAGGTCACCGTCTCGGCGGTCTTCACCGTGCCGCGGCCGCCGCAGGCGGGGCACGGCTCGCATAGCTGGCGCTCCAGGCTTTCGGTGGTGCGCTTGCGCGTCATCTCCACCAGGCCCAGCGCGGACATCGGATACACCGTGGTCTTGGCGTGGTCGCGCAGCAGGCCTTTTTCCAGCATGCGCAGCACCTGGCGCTTGTGCTCCTCGTCGGTCATATCGATGAAGTCGATGATGATGATGCCGCCGAGATTGCGCAGCCGCAGCTGGCGCGCGGCCGCCTGCGCCGCTTCGAGGTTGGTACGGTAAACGGTTTCTTCCAGATTGCGCGTGCCCAGATAGCCGCCGGTATTGACGTCAATCGTGGTCATCGCCTCGGTCTGGTCGACGATCAGATAGCCGCCGGATTTCAGCGGCACTTCCTTGCGCAGCGCGCGCTGGATTTCGTCCTCCACGCCGTACAGATCGAAGATCGGCCGCTCGCCCGAATAATGCTCGATGCGGTCGTCCAGGCTCGGCATGAACTTGTGCACGAACTTCACGACCTTCTCGTAGGTCTCGCGCGAATCCACGCGCACCTTCTCGATATCGTCGTTGAGCATGTCGCGCAGGCTGCGCAGCGGCAGCGACAGCTCCTCGTACACGCGCTCGCCGACCCTGGCCTTGACGATGTTCTCCTGCACCACGCGCCATACCTTGCCCAGGTAGGTGACGTCGAAGGCGAGCGACTCGGCGGTCTGCTCCTCCGCATTGGTGCGCACGATGTAACCCAGCGGGTTTTCGCCGATCAGCGAGGTCATCACCTCTTTCAGGCGCTGGCGTTCGGCCTCGTCCTCGATGCGCGCGGAAATGCCCAGCGTGCGCGCATGCGGCAGCAGCACCAGGTAGCGCGAGGGAATCGACAGATGGGTGGACAGCCGCGCGCCCTTGGTGCCGATCGGGTCCTTGACCACCTGCACCACGATCTCCTGCCCTTCGTGCACGAGCTCGGTGATCGATGGCGTATGGCCGTTGCCGGCGGGCACGGGTATCGCCTCGACGCCTTCGGCGGCCACCGGCAGCGGCGGGCGCACGATATCCGAGGCGTGCAGGAAGGCGGCGCGCTCCAGCCCGATATCCACGAACACCGCCTGCATGCCCGGCATCACGCGCTGCACGCGGCCCTTGTAGACATTGCCCACGTAGCCGCGGCGGGAGGCTCGTTCGACATGCACTTCCTGCAGCATGCCGTTTTCGACCACGCCGACGCGGGTTTCGCGCGGCGTCACATTGATCAGAATCTCTTCACTCACCGAACACTCCCCTCTCGGAGGGTCTTTATAGCGGCTGGGCGCACGGGCGTCGATGCGCCCGTGCGCAGGCTGCCAACCCTGCCATGTGATCGCTGGCCACCAGGCCGTGGCGGCCCGCGGCCACCCCTGGACCTGCACAGCTTCAGACAGGATCGGCAGCCCCGTGGTTCATGGCCGCCGCCCGTTCCTACGATCTTGCGGGCCCGTCCGCCGGTGGCGCTCCGACGGCTGCCTCGTCTTCACGTCCGTCCGCCCATTGGATGCGGGTCAGCGGCAGATAAGCGGGGTACTCGCGGCGGATAAAGGCGATCAGACCCTCGCGGATGCGGCAACGCAGGTCCCAGCCCTGGCCGGAGTCGGCCGAGCTGACCAGGGCGCGCAGCTGCATGGCATGCTCGCCGGCCTCGACCACCTGCAGCACGCAGACGCGGCGGTCCCATTCCGGCGCCTGGGCGCACAGCCGCTCCAGCTCGCTGCGCAGGGGCTCCAGCGGCAGGCGGTAATCGACCCACAGGAACACCGTGCCGATCAGCCGGGCGCTGCGGCGCGTCCAGTTCTCGAACGGGTTCTCGATAAACCAGTTCAGCGGCACCACCAGCCGGCGCTCGTCCCAGATGCGCACCACCACATAGGTACCGGTGATCTCCTCGATGCGGCCCCACTCGCCCTTCACGATCACCACATCGTCCAGCCGGATCGGCTGGGCCAGGGCGATCTGCAGGCCGGCGATCAGATTGCTCAGTACCGGCTTGGCGGCGAGACCTAAAGCAAGGCCAGCCAGGCCAGCCGAGGCCAGCAGGCTGGCGCCGAACTGGCGCACGCCGGGGATCGTCATCAGTACCGCGGCCAGGCCGGCCAGGATGAACAGCACCATGGCCGAGCGGCTCAGCACCCGCACCTGGGTGATCACGCTGCGCGCGCGCAGGTTGTCGGCCAGATCGATCGGATGCAGGCGGATGACCAGGTCTTCCAGCGCGCCGATGCAGCGCAGCGCCAGCCAGGTCACCGTGCCGATCAGGGCCACCAGCAGCAGATGCTGGACGCCGCCCATCCAGCGCAGCGCTTCCACATCCGGCGTGAGGCGCAGCGCGACCGCCACGGTGAGCAGCGGCACCAGCCATTCCAGCGGCGCGGTGGCGCGGCTGACCATGCCGTAGGCGGCCGGATGGTGATGCGACAGGCGCCGCAGCACCAGCATCGCCACGCGCCGCAGCACGAAGGCGAGCGCCAGCGCGATCGCCAGGGTGATGCCCAATCGTCCGAGCGGATGGTCGTTCCAGAAGCTGATGAAATCGGTGGCCATGCGTCGTGTGGTCGTTCTGGGGTCAACGACGCCGCCTACCCTGCCGCAGGGGATGTCCATATTCCGTGGTCGGTCCATGAATGCGCGGCGGCGCCGTTAAAGTGCGCGTCATGCCATCGACGCCCAAGCCGCCCGCGCACATCCTCCCCGACGTCCTGCAGCCCGGCCTGGCGCTGGTGTTCTGCGGCACTGCGGCAGGCAAGCGTTCGGCGGCGGAGCAGGCCTATTACGCGCATCCCGGCAACATGTTCTGGCGTGCGCTGCATGCGTCCGGATTGACGCCGCGCCTGCTGGCGCCGGCCGAATACCCGCTGCTGCCATCTTTTGGGCTGGGCCTGACCGATGTAGCCAAGCTGCATTCGGGCAATGATGACGAACTGCCGCGCGATGCCTTCGATGCAGCGTCGCTGCACGCGAAGATCGAGCGCTACGCGCCCGCCCTGCTCGCCTTCACCAGCAAGGCCGCAGCGCGCGCCGCGCTGGGCCATGCGGCGGACTATGGCCTGCAGCCGGAACGCATCGGCGCCAGCCGGCTGTTCGTGCTGCCTTCGCCGTCCGGACAGGCGCGCGGGCATTGGGACCTGGCGCCGTGGCTGGCACTGGCGGCGCTGCTGGCCGCGGGCGTTGCCCGCGACGGGGCGGATGCGTAGGGTGCGATCTTCCCCCAAGGAGGACGGCCCCATGCTCAAAGGCAGCTGCCACTGCGGCGCGATCACCGTGGAAGTCGACGGCGCGCCGCCCGAACAGGCGATGGAATGCAATTGCTCGCACTGCAGCCGCAAGGGTTATCTGCTGTGGTTCGTGCCGCGCGAAACCAGCCGCGTGCATGCCGAGGAAGGCGCGCTGGGCACTTATCACTTCAACAAGCATGTGATCGACCACCATTTCTGCAAGCAATGCGGCTGCGCGCCGTATGCCTCGGGCACCGGCCCGGACGGCAAGGCGATGACGGCGGTGAACATGCGCTGCGTGGAAGGGGTCGACCTGGCGGCGATCAAGCGCATACCGGTGGACGGGCGCAGCTTCTGAATGCTCGTCATCCCGGCGCAGGCCGGGATCGGGTGGCGTCATCGCCGGCTTGTCGCGAAAGGCTGGAGCCCTTGGCCTTTGGGTCTTCCGTGCAGCGCATCGCTACTGGATCCCGGCCTGCGCCGGGATGACGGATGCGTGGAGGCTGCGACGTCTGGAAAGCGAGCCCAACAGGCGCTCGCCCTCAGTCGATCGGCGTGTGCCGGTACTTGCTCACATCGCGCTCCTGCACCAGCGGCGCCTGGTTGCCCCAGGTCTGGCGGATATAGGTGACCACCGCGGCGACGTCGCTGTCGTTGAGCTGCTGCGCGAACGGCGGCATCGAATACGGACGCGGGTTGCCCCGGGTCGCCGGCGCGAAGCCGCCCAGCAGCACCACGCGGATCGCATTGATGCCGGTGGGTTCGTTCACCGAAGAATTGCCGGCCAGCGGCGGATACACGCCGGCCACACCCTGGCCGTCCTTGCCGTGGCAATCGGCGCAGCGCTCGGCATAGACCTTGGCGCCCTGCTCCAGGATCGGCTTGGTATCCAGCGGCGAGGGCTGGTACGACACGCGCGGGCGCGCCGGCAGCGACTGCAGATAGCCGGCGATCGCGCGCAGATCCGCATCGTTCAAATGCTGGGTGCTGCGCGCCACCACTTCGGCCATCGGACCGAACGCGGCACCCTTGGCGGACTGGCCGGTCTTCAGCAGATCCACGATGTCCTGTTCGCTCCAGCCGGCGAGGCCGCCGTTGGCCTGCGTGCTGAGGTCCGGCGCGTACCAGTTCTGCACCGGGATCTGGCCGCCGGACAGCGACTGGTCGCTGCGCATGCCGCCGAAGGCATCGCGCTCGACGTGGCATTCGTTGCAGTGGCCCAGGCCCTGCACCAGATAGGCGCCGCGGTTCCATTCCGGCGACCGGGTGGCATCAGCCACGTACTCGCCTTCGCGGAAGTACAGCGCGCGCCACGCCTTCAGCGTATTGCGCACGTTGTAGGGAAAACCCAGGCCCGGCTGCTTCGCCGCCTGCTGCACCGGCGCCAGCGATTGCAGGTAGGCGAAGATCGCCAGCGCGTCGTCGCGCGACACCTTGGTGTACGAGGTGTACGGGAAGGCCGGATAGAGGAACTGGCCGTGGCGGTCGACGCCGCTGTGCAGCGCCTGGCGGAACGCCTCGAAGCTCCATTCGCCCAGGCCCGTCTCGCGGTCCGGCGTGAGGTTGGGCGCGGGGATATCGCCGAACGGCGTGCCCACCACGCGGCCGCCGGCGAAGCGCGCGCCGCCCCGTTCGGTATGGCAGGAAGCGCAGTCGCCGACCAGGGTCAGGTATTCACCCTTGGCGATCAGCGCGGGATCCTTTAGCGCGGACGCGTCCACCTGGCTCGCCGTACGCGGCACGGACGGCTGGCCGCCGCGCAGGAACAGCCAGCCGGCCACGGCCAGGCCCAGCAGCACGATGACGGCGAGGCCGATGCGGAAGATGCTCTTCATGGCTGCGCTCCCGCACCCAGCACGCCGCAATGCAGCGGCGGCGTGATCGATCCCGGCGGCTGCGCATGCATGTCCGCCGGCAGTTCGCGGCCGGCCAGCCAGGCCGAGACCGCGCTGATGTCATCCACGCTCAAGCGGTTGGCGATCTCGGCCATGCAGTCCGGCGCCACCGTGGCGCGCGTCTTCGTGCGCCAGGAGCCGAGCTGCGAGCTGATGTAGTCGTACGGCAGGCCGACCAGGCCGGGCACATCCGGCTGCACGCCGGTGAGCTGGCTGCCGTGGCAGGCGGCGCAGGGCGGGATCTGGCGGGACGCATCGCCCCTGGTGGCCAGTTCCTCGCCGCGCTTGAGCGCTTCCGGCGCGATGCGCGGCATCGGCGAGCGCGCGTAGGGCACGTCCTGGGCGGCGAAGTATTCGGCGATCTCGCGCATGTAGTCGGGGGTGAGGTAGCGCGTGGTGTACTCCATCGGGCCGTACTTGCGCAGGCCGTCCTGGAAGTCCTTGAGCTGGCGCGCGAGATAGCCGGCGGGCTTGCCGGCCAGGCGCGGGAAGAAGCCGCTGGATGGCGTGCCTTCGCCGTGCTCGCCATGGCAGGCGGTGCAGCTGGCGATGCGCTGCTTGAGCGTGTCCGGCACGTGCGGCGGCGCGTTCTCGGCCGCCTGGGCATGCACGGCGCCCGCCAGAACCATGGCGGCGATCAGCAGGGCGGCGGCACATACACGCCTGGCATGGCACAGCTGGGCTCTTGTATCCATCCGGCGATTATAGGCGCCGTCCCGGGGGCCATCCGGCTACGATGCGGCCTCATGCCGCACGACCGGAGACCGCCGTGACCCGCCTGCCGCTTTCGCTTTCGCTCGCCGCCCTGCTGCTCGCCAGCACCGCCCTGCCCGCCCAGTCGGCGGATCCGGCGCTGGCCTGGGCTTCGATCAAGGATCTGCACCAGCGCATGGATGCCGGGCAACTGCACAGCGAAGCGCTGGCGCAGCTGTTCCTCGAACGCATCCAGCGCATCGATCGCGATGGTCCGGCGCTGCGCTCGGTGCTGCAGACCAATCCGGATGCGCTCAAGCTCGCCGCGCAGATGGACAAGCAGAAGCAGAAAGGCGCTCTGCGCGGCATTCCGATCCTGCTGAAGGACAACATCGACACCGGCGACCGCATGCTCACCACCGCCGGCTCGCTCGCCCTGGCTGACGCGCCGCCGGCGCCGCGCGATGCCGGGCTGGTCGCGCGGCTGCGCAAGAGCGGCGCGCTGATCCTGGGCAAGACCAACCTCAGCGAGTGGGCGAACATGCGCTCCAACCACGCCAGCAGCGGCTGGAGCGCGCGCGGCGGACAGACGCGCAATCCGTATGCGCTGGATCGCAATCCCTGCGGCTCCAGCGCCGGCTCCGGCGCCGCGGTGGCGGCGGGACTGGCGACGGCGGCGATCGGTTCGGAAACCGATGGTTCGATCATCTGCCCTGCTTCGGCGAACGGCATCGTCGGCATCAAGCCGACGGTCGGCCTGGTCAGCCGCAGCGGCATCATTCCGATCAGCCATAACCAGGACACCGCCGGACCGATGGCGCGCACGGTCGCCGACGCGGCGGCGGTGCTGGGTGCGATCGCCGGCAGCGATGCCCGCGATCCGGCCACGGCCGAGGCGGACAAGCACGCCACCGATTACACGCGCTTTCTCGATCCGAACGGCCTGAAGGGCAAGCGTATCGGCGTGGTGCGGCAGCTGGCCGGCGCGGAGCCGAATGCGGATCGCATCCTGGAGCAGTCGATCGCGCTGATGAAGGCGCAGGGTGCGGTGATCGTCGATCCGGTCGAGCTGCCGCATCTGAAGGAGCTGGGCGATCCGGAGCTCACCGTGCTGCTGTATGACCTCAAGCACGACATGCAGGCGTATCTGGCCACGCGCACGAGCACGCCGATGAAGACACTGGCTGATCTGATCGCGTTCAACCAGCGCGAGGCGGCACGCGAGATGCCCTGGTTCGGGCAGGAGCTGTTCGAGCAGGCGCAGGCCAAGGGACCGCTGACCGACAAGGATTATGTGGAAGCGCAGGCGAAGGCGAAGCGTTTCGCCGGGCCGGAGGGGATCGATGCGGCGCTCGCCAAGGATCATCTGGATGCGCTGCTGGCGCCGTCGTGGGGGCCGACCTTCGTGACCGATCCGGTGCTCGGCGATCATGTGGTGAGCGGCGATCCGACGGTGGGCGGCGCGTCGCAGCCGGCGGCGGTGGCGGGTTATCCGTCGATCACGGTGCCGGCTGGATTCGCGCACGATCTGCCGGTGGGCATCGTGCTGTTCGGCGCGAAGTGGAGCGAGCCGACGCTGATCGCGATCGCCTATGGCTTCGAGCAGCACGCGCAGGCGTGGCGGGCGCCGAAGTTCCTGGATACGGTGGGTGGGAAGCCGGTGGTGGCGGAGAGCGCGCCCTGAGGGCGGCAGTCCACCTCAAAAAAGAAACTTTGTCACTTCAGCAAAAGAAACGCTGTCACCTCAGCAAAAGAAACTTCGTCGCTGCAGCGAAAAGAAACTTCGTCACCCCAGCGAAAGCTGGGGTCCAGTGACTTAAGGCGCTGGGCCCCAGCTTTCGCTGGGGTGACGAGGGCGCGACATATCTTGCTCAGGTGACGAAGGCACGGCGTACTTTGTCGGCGGCTCTCAGCCGGCCTTCTGCGACTTCCGCACGATCAGCATCGCCAGCTCCAGCGACTGCTCGTAGTTGAGGCGCGGATCGACCATCGACTTGTAGGCGCGATCCAGATCCGCCTCGCTGAGATCCCGCGCGCCGCCCATGCATTCGGTGACGTCCTCGCCGGTCAGCTCCAGATGCACGCCGCCCAGGCGCGTGCCTGCGGCCGCGTGGATATCGAAGGCCTGATCCAGCTCGCCGCGGATATTGTCGAAGCGGCGTGTCTTGTAGCCGTTCGAGGTGCTCTCGGTATTGCCGTGCATCGGATCGGCCACCCACAGCACGCGGCGGCCGGCGCGCTTCACCGCTTCGAGCAGCGGCGGCAGCGCCTTGGCGATCTGCGCATTGCCCATGCGGTGGATCAGGGTGAGGCGGCCGGGTTCGTCGTCGGGGTTCAGCGCGTCGATCAGCGGCAGCAGCTGTTCCGGCGTTACCGACGGGCCGATCTTTACCGCGATCGGATTGCGGATGCCGCGGAAATATTCCACGTGCGCACCGTCCAGCGCGGCGGTGCGCATGCCGATCCACGGGAAATGCGTGGACAGGTTGAACCAGCCCGGGTGGCGCGGCACCTGGCGCGTCAGCGCTTCTTCGTAATGCAGCAGCAGCGCTTCGTGCGAGGTGAAGAAATCCACGCGGGTAAAGCCGGCGATCGGGCCGGCCAGGGTTTCCATGAAGCGCAGCGAGTCGCCGATGCCGGCGACCATGCGGCGATATTCGGCGGCGAGCGGCGAATGCTCCACCCAGGCCAGATCCCAGTACTCCGGATGGTGCAGATCGGCGAAGCCACCATCGATCAGCGCGCGCACGAAGTTCATGGTCAGCGCCGAATGCGCGTGCGCCTGGATCAGGCGCTGCGGATCGCCGCGCCGCGCCGCCGGCGTGAATTCAGGACTGTTGACCAGGTCGCCGCGGAAGCTGGGCAGGGTCACGCCGTCGCGCGTTTCCATATCGGCCGAACGCGGCTTGGCGTACTGGCCGGCGAAGCGGCCCACGCGCAGCACCGGCATGCGCATGCCGTGCACCATGACCAGGCTCATCTGCAACAGCACCTTGAGCCGGTTGGAGATGATCGGGCTGGTGCAGTCGGCGAAACTCTCGGCGCAGTCGCCGCCCTGCAGCAGGAAGCGCTGGCCTTCCTGCGCTTCGGCCAGCGCCTGCTTGAGCGCGAGCACTTCCCAGGAGGTGACCAGCGGCGGCAGGCCGGCGAGATGCGTCGTCGCCTGCGCCAGCTCGGCGGCGTTTTCGTACAGCGGCTGCTGCAGCGCCGTGCGGCGCTGCCAGGAATCCGGCGCCCACGTCGTCGGCACGGTGGACAATTGGATATCGGCGTTCATGGCGTAGCGCTTCCTCTCGATCTTCAGCGGCGCGCGCGGCGGGTTGCGGCGATCAGCACCAAGGCAATCAGCAGCACGTACCAAAGCAGCGTCCAGGCCGGCATCGGCAGGCCGAGGATGGGTTCGACCTTGGCGCATTCGCCGGAGCCGGTGAACACCATCTTCAGCATCTTGGCCATGGGGAACGCGTCCATCATGTAGCTGAGATTCGGGCCGCAAGCCGGAATCTGGTCCGCCGGCAAGGTCTGAATCCACAGATGGCGCGCCGCCGTGGCTAAGCCGCCCAGGCCGCCGAGGATTGCACCAGCCGCGTAGGTCCAGCGCAGACCCTTGCCCTTGGGGCCGTGGATAGCTCCGATCAGGAAAAATACGCCCATCACCATGAAGGCGATGCGCTGGAAGATGCACAGCGGACACGGCTCCATATGCAGCACGTGTTCGGCATACAGCGCGAACCCGAGCAGGCCGGCGCAGATCAGGAAGCCGACGAAGAAAGAGGTGCGGTACGACCAGCGGAGTGGGTTCATGGCCAGCGGACTGTTGCAGTGCGGAACGGCGACATTACCCGCTCACCGGGGCGCTGTCAGCACGCTTTCGGCCTATGGCCGTCTAAATGTTTCGACATGATTCGACGGTCTTCGGCACCCGGAACCTAAAAGAAAAACCCCGGTCGGATACCGACCGGGGTTCGGGTATTGCTTGCGTTGAGCCTGGTCTTACTCGGCGTCGACAGCTTCGCCGCGCGGACGATCCACGAGCTCGACATAAGCCATCGGGGCGTTGTCGCCCGGACGGAAGCCGCACTTGAGGATGCGCAGGTAGCCGCCCGGACGCTGGCTGTAGCGCGGGCCGAGCTGGACGAACAGCTTGCCGACCGCTTCCTTGTCGCGCAGGCGCGAGAAAGCGAGGCGGCGGTTGGCCACGCCGTCCGTCTTGGCGAGCGTGATGAGCGGCTCGGCGACGCGGCGCAGTTCCTTGGCCTTCGGCAGGGTGGTGCGGATAAGCTCGTGCTTGATCAGCGAGGAGGCCATGTTGCGGAACATGGCTTCGCGGTGGCTGCTCGTGCGGTTGAGCTTGCGACCGGATTTCTGGTGGCGCATGACGTTTACTCTCTATGTCTGTTGTTATGAAAAGCCGGTCGGAATGAGCGGCTTCCCGCGGTTACCCGCTGTGCAAGGCTCTAAGTACGCCTTGTTATTAGAGTGCGGCCTCTATGGACCGCTTCCTGCTTCCGGTAGAACTGCACGTGGCATCCGCCGGATCGTTCAAATGCGCGGGGCGATCGAATGCCGATCGCCCCGTTTGTTGCATTAACCCAGCTGCATGCCGTGCGACAAGCCCGGCGGCGGCCAGTTTTCGAGCTTCATGCCCAGGGCCAGGCCACGACCGCCAAGGACGTCCTTGATTTCGGTCAGCGACTTCTTGCCCAGGTTCGGCGTCTTCAGCAGTTCGACCTCGGTCTTCTGCACCAGATCGCCGATGTAGTAGATGCTCTCGGCCTTCAGGCAGTTGGCCGAACGCACCGTCAGCTCCAGATCGTCGATCGGGCGCAGCAGCAGCGGATCGAAACCGCCCTTCTCGGCCTTGTCGGTGGCGCTCTCGCGACGCGAGAAATCGCCGAACACCGACAGCTGGTCGTTGAGGATCTCGGCGGCCTTGCGGACCGCGTCTTCCGCACCGATGGTGCCGTTGGTCTCGATGTCCAGCACGAGCTTGTCGAGGTTGGTGCGCTGCTCGACGCGAGCCGCATCCACTTCGTAAGCCACGCGCAGCACCGGCGCGAACGAGGCATCCAGCTGCAGGCGGCCGATCGGACGAGCTTCCTCGTCAGGATGCTGGCGCGAGCTGGCCGGCTGGTAGCCGACGCCGCGACGCACCTTCAGGCGCATGTTGAGCGAGATGTCCTTGGTCAGGTGGCAGATCACGTGCTCGGGATTGACGATCTCCACCGTGTGGTCGACGGTGATGTCACCGGCCGTGACCACGCCCTTGCCCTTCTTGGCCAGGGTCAGCGTGACTTCGTCGCCCGTATGCTGGCGAATGGCCACTTCCTTGAGGTTCAGCAGGACTTCGATCACGTCCTCCTGCAGGCCCTCGAGGGTGGTGTACTCATGAAGAACGCCGTCGATCTCGACCTCGACGATGGCGCTGCCGGGAATCGAAGAGAGCAACACGCGGCGCAGCGCGTTGCCCAGGGTGTGGCCGAAACCACGCTCGAGCGGCTCCACCACCACCTTGGCGCGGTTAGGTGCGAGCTGTTCGACGCTGAGGCCGCGAGGCCGCAACACGCTAGTTGACGAAACTGCCATGCAGGGCTCCGGTAGATTACTTCGAGTAAAGCTCGACGATCAGGCTTTCATTGATGTCGGACGGCAGATCACCGCGATCCGGCATAGCCTTGAAGGTTCCCTCGAACTTCTTGGCATCCACTTCGACCCACTGCGGACGCAGGTCCATGGTGTCGAACACAGTCGCCGCTTCCTGCACGCGCAGCTGGGTGCGCGCACGCTCGGTCAGCGCGACCTGGTCGCCCGGACGGACCTGGTAGGACGGGATGTTCACCTTCTTGCCGTTGACCAGCACAGCCTTGTGGCTGACCAGCTGACGGGCCTGGGCGCGGGTGACCGCGAAACCCATGCGGTAAACGACGTTGTCCAGACGGCTTTCCAGCAGGCGCAGCAGGTTCTCGCCGGTGTTGCCCTTCAGGGTCGACGCCTTGCTGTAGTAGTTGCTGAACTGACGCTCGAGCACACCATAGATGCGCTTGACCTTCTGCTTTTCACGCAGCTGGTTGGCATAGTCCGACATGCGCATGCGCTTGTTGGCGCCATGCTGGCCCGGCTTGTTCTCCAGCTTGCACTTGGAGTCAAGGGCGCGCGCCGGGGACTTCAGGCTGAGGTCCGAACCCTCACGACGCGCAAGTTTGCAGGTAGCTCCACGATAACGTGCCATGGTCTATAGCTCCTTAGACTCGACGCTTCTTGGGGGGACGGCAGCCGTTATGCGGAATCGGCGTGACGTCGATGATGTTCAGAACCTTGTAGCCGAGCGCGTTCAGCGAACGAACCGCCGACTCGCGACCCGGGCCGGGGCCCTTGATGCGCACTTCCACCGTCTTCACGCCGTAGTCGCCTGCAGCGCGGCCGGCCTTCTCGGCGGCAACCTGGGCGGCGAACGGGGTGGACTTGCGCGAGCCGCGGAAACCCGCGCCGCCGGCAGTGGCCCACGACAGAGCGTTGCCCTGGCGATCGGTGATGGTGACGATGGTGTTGTTGAAGGAGGCCTGCACGTGGGCCACGGCATCCGTGACAACGCGCTTGATCTTCTTCTTGGTCTTGACGGGCTTAGCCATGATAGGAATCCGTTACTTCTTGATCGCGCGGCGCGGACCCTTGCGGGTACGGGCGTTGGTACGCGTGCGCTGGCCGCGCACCGGCAGGCCACGGCGATGACGCAGGCCGCGGTAGCAACCCAGGTCCATCAAGCGCTTGATGGCCATGCCGACTTCACGGCGCAGGTCGCCTTCGACGACGTACTTGCCGATTTCCTGGCGGATCTTCTCCACCTCGCCCTCGCTGAGGGACTTGATCGGCGTGGTCAAAACCACGCCAGCGTCCGCGCAGACCTTCTTGGCCCGGCTGCGGCCGATGCCGTAAATGCTCTGCAGGCCAACCCACACATGCTTGTGGACCGGCAAATTGACACCCGCGATGCGCGCCATGATGTACTTTCTCCGATGCGTTTCGTGCGCGGTAAACGCGCAATTCTAACCTGAATTATCCCGACAGGAAAGCCCTGCGGCTTTTAGCCGCCGCCCTCCGATTTAGGCCCTTCTCCTACGCCCCAGCAGCCTCAGTTGCGGCGGAGATTGGCCTTCTTGAGCAGACTTTCATATTGGTGACTGACCAGATGCGCCTGCACCTGAGCAGTGAAGTCCATCACCACGACCACAACGATCAGCAGAGAGGTGCCGCCGAAGTAGAACGGAACGTGCCAAGCTTTTTGCATGAACGACGGCACCAGACAGACCAGCACCAGATACAGCGCGCCCACGCCGGTAAGGCGGGTCATCACGTTGTCGATGTAGTCGGCCGTCGAACGACCCGGACGGATGCCTGGGATGAGCGCACCCGAACGCTTGAGGTTGTCTGCGGTTTCCTGGGAGTTGAACACGATCGCCGTATAGAAGAAGGCGAAGGTGATGACCAGGACCGCGAATACGATGTCATACAGCGGCTCGCCCGGGGTCAGCGCCTGGGTGAGCTCCTGCAGCCAGCGCGACTGGTTGCCGGCGGTGAACCAGGTGGCAGCCGTGGCCGGGAACATGAGCAGACTCGAGGCGAAGATCGGCGGGATCACGCCCGACATGTTGATCTTCAGCGGCAGGTGCGAGGTCTGGTTCATGTAGGCCCGCTGCCCGCCCGAGCGCCTCGCGTAGTTCACGGTGATCTGCCGTTGGGCACGCTCCATGAACACCACGAAGGCCGTCACGGCCAGGATCAGGCCGACCACCATCAGCATGCGGATCACGCTGAGCTCGCCGTTGCTGGCCATGCCCAGGGTGTGCGCCACCGCGCCGGGCAGGCCCGCCACGATGCCGGCGAAGATCAGCAGCGAAATACCGTTGCCGATGCCGCGCTCGGTGATCTGCTCACCCAGCCACATCAGGAACATGGTGCCGGCGGTGAGGCCGACGACCGAGGCCATGATGAAGCCCATGCCCGGCGTATAGACCACCGGTGCGCCGCCGTTGGCGACCTGCTTCTGCAGGGCCACCGCGATGCCGAAGGCCTGGAAAGCCGCGAGGCCGACCGTGCCGAAACGGGTGTACGTAGTCATCTTGCGACGACCCGACTCGCCTTCCTTGCGCAGCGCCTGCAGGCTCGGGATCACCGCGCCCATCATCTGCACCACGATGGATGCCGAGATGTACGGCACCACGCCGAGCGCGAACACCGAGAAGCGGGCCAGCGAGCCGCCCGAGAACATGTTGAACATGTTCATCAGACCGCCGCCCGATTCAATCAGGCTGGTCATCGCTTCCGGGTTGACGCCCGGAACGGGAATGAACGAGCCGAGGCGAAACACGATCAGCGCACCAATCACGAAGAAGATGCGCTGACGCAGTTCGGTCAGCTTGCCGAGCGATCCGAGCGAAGGGCCCTTGGCTGCCGCCACGTGATTACTCCACGCTTCCGCCGGCAGCTTCGATCGCTGCCTTGGCGCCGGCCGTGGCCAGCAGGCCCGACAGCTTGACCGCGCGGCCGATCTCGCCCTTGGCGACGACCTTGACCTTCTTGGCGTGGCTGTCGATCAG
>Ga0207640_10000093_pt1 | contig 70374 bp, 59 predicted proteins | sample KBSCornC42_FD_184300 | JGI IMG/M metagenome (GOLD analysis project Ga0207640, IMG submission 184300) | Corn rhizosphere microbial communities from Kellogg Biological Station, Michigan, USA - KBS Corn C4-2 (SPAdes) (version 2) | ecosystem: Host-associated > Plants > Roots > Rhizosphere > Soil ... | reverse complement strand
GGCGGATCTTGCGCGGCGCCAGCCAGGAGAGCTGGACGTTGGCCTGGGTGCCGCCCTCGAAGCGCAGGGTGAGGAAGGCGGTCTCGTGGACGCCGTCCTGGAAGACGCTCCGCCCGCTGGCCGAGACCTCGACCAGCGGTTTGCCGAGCCAGTGGAGGAGGATCGAGAGGTCGTGCGGGGCGAGGTCGAGGACGACGCCGTCCTGCTGGTAGAGACCAAGGTTCATGCGAGAAGAGGTGATGAAGTAGATCTCGCCTAGCTCATCGCTCTGGATCAGGTCCCGCACCGCGTTGACCGAGGGGCTGTAGACGAAGGTGTGGCCGGGCATCATCACCAGGTCAAGCTCCTCGGCTAGCGCGATCAGCGCCGCTGCCTCCTTGGCGGTTCGCGCCAGTGGCTTCTCGACCAGGACGTGCTTGCCAGCCTCCAGAGCGCGGCGCACGAGGTTGTAGTGGGTGTGGGGCGGGGTGGCGACCGCCACCGCCTCGATCCGGGGATCGGCGAGAGCGGCGTCGAGGTCGGGCTCGACCCAGATCCCGGGATGACGACGCCGAAAATCTTCGGCGCGGCCCTCATCGAGCTCGCAGAGGCCCATCAGGCGGAACTCCGGGCGCTCGACGACGTTACGGACGATGTTCGGGCCCCAATAGCCGTAACCGACGACCATGGTTCCGATAGCTCCTGCTGGATTCACGCTGCTCCTTTTCGACTGAGGACGACCCACGGGGTTTTGAGAAGAATCGATAGATCAAGGCCGAGGCTGCGGCGCTTCGCGTACTCGATGTCGAGCCGGACCATTTCCTCGTAGGTCCGTTCGCTGCGCCCGCTGACCTGCCAGTAGCCGGTCAGGCCTGGCCTGACGGCGAAGCGCTCGCGGTACCAGCTTGGGTACTCGGCGACCTCATAAGGGATCGCCGGCCGCGGGCCGACCAAGGTCATGTCGCCGCGCACGACGTTGAAGAGTTGGGGAAGCTCGTCGAGGCTCCAGCGCCTGATCCAGCGGCCGACGCCGGTGATGCGGTTGTCGACGGCGAGCTTGTAGAGGCTTTCGCGGCCGCCGTTCGAGTTCGCTCCCTCGCCCTTGATCAGCGCCGTCACGTACTCCTGGTGGCTCTGAGGGTCGGCGTCGATCCTCATGCTGCGGAACTTGAAGAGGGTGAACTCGCGTTCCAAGTAACCGACCCGCCGCTGGCGGAAGAGCGCGGGGCCGCGGCTGTCGAGACGGATCGCGAGCGTGAGCCCGATCAGGATCGGGCTGAACAGGAGGATCAGCGTCAGCGCGAAGACGATGTCGACGAGCCGTCGCGCGACGGCAATGACGCGCGATTGCCCGTCTGCCCGGGCGGGCGCCTCGCTGTGAGTGAGTCCGTGAGCCTCCATCCTCGCTAGAAACAACGGTCTCGAGCCGGGAACACTTGCGCCGGCTTGCTTGCACAGACTTTTTTCGGCCTGAGCGAAAAGACGCGGCCTCTTCGCGCGTTGATCAGTCATGGCAGCCAGAATCGTCTCCGTCATCGGCTCTAGGCCCGAGATCGTGCAAGCGGCGCCGCTGTCGCTCGCCTACTCGAGCTGCGTCGAGGAGATCCTGGTCCACACCGGCCAGCACTACGACCCGGGGATGTCGGACCTGCAGATCGCCGATCTGCGCCTGCCGCTGCCCGAGTTCAACCTTGGAGTCGGCTCGCTGCCGCCGACCGCGGCGGTGACTGTGGCCGAGGAACGGATCGGCCGCGTCATCGCCAGCCGCGAACCGGACGCTGTCTTGGTTCGCGGCGACACCCACGCGACGATCGCCGGCGCCAGGGCGGCGGTCGCGTCCGGGGTGCCGCTGATCCATGTCGAGTCGGGCTTGCGCAGCTACCGGCAGGACATGCCGGAGGAGGCCAACCGGATCGAGACCGACGAACTTTCCGACCTCCTCTTCGCTCCCTGCGAGCACGCCCGTGACGTCTTAGTGGAGGAGGGAGTGAAGGGCGCCGTCCACGTCACTGGCGACGTCCTCGCCGACGTCCTGCTGGCGACCCGCGCCCGCCTGCCCGAGCGGGGCGAGGAGGGCGAATACATCGTCGCCACCGCCCACCGCAACTACAACACCGACTCGGCTGAGCGGCTTGCCGCCGTCCTCGGTTGCCTCGGCGCCGCCGAGTGCCGCGTGATCTTTCCGCTGCACCCGCGGACGCGGAAGAGCATCGAGACCTGGAATCTCGAAGTTCCCGCCAACGTCGAACTGCGGGACCCCGTGACCTACACCGAAATGCTGGTGCTCGAGCGGGACGCGGTCGCGGTCGCGACCGACTCCGGCGGGGTCCAGCGCGAGGCTTATCTCTGGGGGGTGCCGTGCATCACGATGCGCGAGGAGACCGAGTGGATCGAGACGGTCTCGACCGGCTGGAACACGCTGGTCGGCGTCGACGCGGAGAAGTTCCGCGCTGCCCTCGCCAAGCCGCTGCCAGACGCCCGTCCGCCGATCTTCGGCGACGGGCGGGCAGCGGAGCGGATCGCGGCCCTGACCGTCGCCCATCTCGACCGATCGCGGGAGCGCTCCCTTGTCTGAGCAGCTTCGAGTCGGCGTCATCGGCTGTGGCCGGATGGGCGCTTTCCACGTCCGCAACTACGCCCAGCTCGACTGTGCGCAGCTGGTCGCGGTGGCCGACCCCGACCCCGAGGCGCGGGGACGGGCCCTGGCCGGCGCCCAGGCGCTCGAGTTTTCCGACTGGCGCGACCTGATCGAAGACGCCGACGATCTTGACGCGATCTCGATCACCTGCCCCTCTGAGCATCACGCCGAGGTAACGCTCGAGGCGCTCGCCGCCGGGCTACACGTCCTCGTCGAGAAGCCGATCGCGACCACGCTGCCCGACGCCCTGCGGATGCGCGGTGCCGCGATCGAAGCCGATCGCAAGCTGATGGTGGGCCACGTCGAGCGGTTCAACCCGGCGGTCGAGAAGCTGCGCGAGTTGGTCGCCGACGGACGTCTTGGCAGGGTCTACCGGGCTCACGCGACGCGGGTCGGACCGTTGCCGACGCGGATCCAGGACACCGGCGTGGCGATCGACCTCGCCACCCATGACCTCGACGTAATGCAGTACGTCCTCGACACGTCGATCCACGAGATCTACGCCGACGGCGGCCGTTTTCAGCACAACTCCCAGGAGGATCTGCTGACCTGCCTCGCCCGCTTCGGCGGGGACGGCGGGGCGCAGACGCTGGGGCTGCTCGACGTCAACTGGCTGACTCCCGAGAAGAAGCGCGAGATCGCCTTGATCGGGGAGAACGGCCTGCTGCGGGCCAGCTACATCACCCAGGACGTCTGGTTCGTCGAGTCGACGACCGCGCCCCTGCAGTGGGACGGTCTCTCCGTCCTGCGCGGTGACGGCGAGGGCGCCGCGGTGCGCTTCTCGCTCGCCAAGGCCGAGCCGCTGCGAGCCGAGCTCGAAGCTTTCTGCCGCTGTGTCCTCGACAACACCCCGGAGCCTGTCAGCGCCCACGACGGCGTCAAGGCTCTGGCGGCGGCACTGGCAGTCCGCGAGTCGGCAGCTGTGCGCAGGCCGGTTGAGCTACTCGACATTCCCGCCCCCCGACCGCTGGAGGTCTTCGCATGATCCGCTTCGTCATCCCGGCCTACAACGAGGCCGAGAACATCCCCCGTCTGCTTTCGGACCTCGCGCCGGTGGCAAGGGAGCTAGGGGCGCGGGTGATCATCGTCGACGACGGATCCTCGGACGGCACCGGCGAGGTGATCCGCGAACACGCCCAGGACATGCACCTGGCGGTGGTCACCCACACCCGCAACCGCGGCCTCGGCACCGCGATCAACACCGGCATCCGCTCGGCCCTGAAGGAGTCCTCCGACGACGACGCGATCGTCACTCTCGAGGCCGACACGACCTCCGACCTCTCCGACCTGCCGCGGATGATCGAGCTCTTCGAACAGGGCAACGACGTCGTCCTCGCTTCGGTCTACGCCCCCGGGGGCAAAATCATCGGGGTCGCGGGCTGGCGGCTGGCGGCGAGCAAATCGGTCTCCAACACCTTCCGCTACCTCGGCGGCCTGCGCGAGATGCACACGCTCTCCTCGCTGTACCGGGTCTACCGGGCGGGGACGCTGCGCAAGGCGGCCGACACCTACGGCTACTTGCTGGTCCGCGAGCCTGGCTTCGCCGCCAACGTCGAGCTCCTGCTGAAGCTCTACAACGCCGGCGCCACCGTGGCCGAGGTCCCGACCACGAACGACTGGCGGACCCGCAAAGGCGAGTCCAAGATGCAGCTGAAGCCGACCGTGCTCGCCTACATGCGGGTGATGGCTGCTCATATGGTGGGCCGGATCCAGCCGCCGCCGGTCTCACCGCTGGCTGAGGCGACGGCCCCGCAGGGCCTGCCCGAGCCGGCCGCCGCGACGGTGACCGAGAGCGCTATGGCCAACGGCCACGCCCCGGTCGCCCAGAGCTGATGAGCGGCGCCGCACCGCGCGTCGGCATCGTCGGCGGCGGTGTCCTCGGCGTCTCGCTGGCGCTTCGCCTGGCCCAGCAGGGGGCGCAAGTGACCGTGATCGAGCGCGGGCCGAGCCTCGGCGGGCTAGCCGGCACCTTCGACTTCGGCGGCCACGAGGTCGACCGCTTCTACCACGTCATCACCCCCTCTGACGAGCGGATGATCGCGATGGCCGAGGAGGTCGGGCTTGGCGATCAGTTGCGCTTCACCCCGGTCGGCGCCGGCTTCTTCTCCAATGGCGAGATGCACGACTTCAACGGCATCGGCGACCTCTTGCGGTTCTCGCCCTTGAGCCCGCCGGCGCGGCTGCGCCTTGGTTTGTTCGTCGCCCAGTGCCAGCTGCGCAGCTCCTACGAGAAGCTGGAGACGATTCCGCTCGAGACCTGGCTGCGGCGGATCTGCGGCAACCAGGTCTGGGAGCGGATCTGGAAACCGCTGCTCGACACGCGCTTCGACGGCGACCCCTCGGGGCTGCCGGCCACCTACCTATGGGCGCGCACCCGGCGGATGTCCGGGGCGCGGCAGGGCAAGGGCCGCGGCGGCGAGGAAATGGGCCACATCGTCGGCGGCCACCAGCGCCTGATCGACGCGATGGTGGCTCGGGCGCATCAACTTGGGGTCGAGGCCCGCACCGGCGCGCCGGTCAGCGGCCTCGCCCTGGCCGTGGACGGCTCGGTCAGCGGGGTGGAGCTGGAGGACGAGACGCTCGAGTTCGACCTGACGATTCCGACCCTGCAGCCGCCGGCTCTGCGCTTCCTGCTACCCGAGCGCCACCGCCATCTGCTCGCGCCCTATCCCGAGCGCTGGCTCGGGGTCGTCTGCCCGATCATCAAGGTGCGGCGCCGGCTGCTGCCCTACTACGCGATCAACATCACCGAGCCGACCCCGCTCACCAGCGCGGTCGAAACCACTCAGGTGCTGGGGACCGAGCACACCGACGGCCTGGAGCTGGTCTACCTGCCCAAGTACTGCGACCCGGAAGCGCCGGAGCAGAGCGAGGACGACGAGTCGGTCTACCGTCGCTTCACCGACTACCTCGCCCGGCTCTCCCCGGGCTTCAGCCGCGACGAGGTCGTTGACTGGACGGTGCAGCGGGCGAAGCTGGTCGAGCCGGTGCACCAGGTCTGCAGTGGCCCCGAGCCGCGGGTGGCGCCGGTCTGGCCCGGTGTCAGGGGGCTGGCGCTGGCCTCGAACGCACAGATCTATCCCTACCTCTTGAACGGCGACTCGGTGATGGGCTTTGCCGAAGAGGTCGCCGGCGAAGTTGCCGAGCGGCTCGGCCTTCCTGGTCAGCCGGCGGAGAAAAGTGCGAGAAAAGGACTAGTCGGCACGTTGCCTTCTTAGAGGGTCGATCGCCGCACCGGCACTGGCTCTCTCCGAGAAGCCATGTACCAAGTCGAAGCCTCCAAAGCGCTGCTGAAACCCCGCCTCTGGGCAGGGCGCGCCGCCCGCCTGCGGGTGCCGCGCAACGTGGTCATGCTTGGCATGGTCAGCCTCCTGACCGACGTCTCCTCGGAGATGGTGGCGACGGTCTTGCCGCTGTACCTGGTCTTTTCGCTTGGCGCTAGCCCGCTGGTCTTCGGGGCGATCGACGGCACCTACGGCGGTGCCGCGGCATTGGTCCAGGTCGCCAGCGGCTTCGTCTCCGATCGCTGGCGGCGCCCGAAGGGGGTCGCTGGGCTTGGCTACGGCCTCTCGGCGATCGGCAAGGTGGCGCTGGTCGGGGCTGGGAACACGATCGGCGGCATCGGCGCGATCATCGCCGTCGACCGCGTCGGCAAGGGCATCCGCACCGCTCCGCGCGACGCCCTGATCTCGCTCTCCAGCGCCAAGGACCGGCTGGCGACGTCGTTCGGCGTCCACCGGGCGATGGACAGCGTCGGAGCGATGCTGGGGCCGCTGGTGGCTTTCGCCATCCTCTTCGTCGCGCCCGCCCGCTTCGACGCGGTATTCGTCGTCAGCACTCTGTTCGCGGTCCTCGGGCTCGCGGTCCTAATCCTCAACGTGGATGGAAGGCCGCCGCGGCTTCGGCGGGCCGAGCGTGATGAGGCGGCACCCGCGGGCGACAAAGCGGCGCCGTCGTTCCGCGCCGCGCTCGGGCTGCTCACCGCGCCCCGCTTCGCACCGCTGCTGCTTGCCGCCGGCCTGCTCTCGGTCGCCAGCGTCTCCGACGCGATGATCTACGTCGGCCTGCAGCGCAACATCGATTTCGACCCCGCCGTCTTTCCGCTGCTCTATGTAATGACCGCGATCGTCTTCATGGGCCTGGCAATTCCGTTCGGGCAGCTCGCCGACCGCATCGGCAAGGTGCCGGTACTGCTAGGCGGTCAGGCGCTCCTCTTCGTCACCTATGGCGTGCTGATGATGGGCACGGTCGGATACGGGGCGTTGGTCCTCTGCCTGCTCGCCCTCGGCGGCTACTTCGCTGCGACCGAAGGAGTGCTGACCGCATTGGCCGGCACGGTCCTGCCGGAGAAGCTGCAGGCGAGCGGGATCGGGCTGCTGATCACCGTCACCAGCCTTGGGCGTCTGGCCTCTTCGCTCGCCTTCGGCGGCCTCTGGTTCGCGATCGGCCTGCAGAGCGCGGTGATCTGCTTCGTTGCCGCCTTGGCGTTGGCGATGATGCTGGCGGCGCCGCTGCTCCTCCGGGCCCAGCGCGCCGCTCTGGATGGATAGCCGCAACGGCAAAATCACGATCGTGCTGGTGGTGCTGTGCGTCTTGCTCGGCGGTGGCTACCTGGCCTACGCCGCCCTCGGGCCCAATCAGACGACCACCGACGCGCGCCCGCAGGCCGGGGCCGCGCCGACCGGAGTCGCGGTGATGGTCCGGGCCGTCGACCCTTCCAAGCCGACTCTCAACGGCAGGGTCTTCGTGGTCGAAGACGGGAAGGTGCGCCGCCGCTCCAGCGATCTCGCCTGCGAGCGCGTCTACTACGCCGGTGGGCGCGGCATCTGCATGGGGGTCGCCCCTTCGGGGGTCGACTACACCGCCAAGGTCTTCGACAGCAATTTCCAGACCCTGCACACGATCGACCTCACGGGCCTGCCCTCGCGGGCGCGGGTCTCGGCCGACGGTCGCTACGGGGCGATGACGGTCTTCGTCGCCGGCGACTCCTACCTCGGCAACTCGACCGCCTTCTCGACCCGGACGACGATCCTCGACATGACCGACGGCAGGCAGATCGGCCAGCTCGAGCAGTACAAGGTGACCAAGGACGGCAAGCCCTTCGATGCGGTCGACTTCAACTTCTGGGGCGTCACCTTCGCCAAGGACCCGAACCGCTTCTACGCGACCCTCGCCACCGGCGACCACCACTACCTGGTCGAAGGGGACATCGCGACCGAATCGATGCGGGTCCTGCGCGACGGCGTCGAGTGCCCATCCCTCTCGCCCGACAACCGCCAGATCGCCTACAAGAGCCGGATTGGAACCGAAAACCGTTGGCGAATCCACGTCCTCGACGTCAAGACCCTCGCCGACCACCCGGTCGCCGAGAACCGCTCGATCGACGACCAGGTCGAGTGGCTTGACAGCACCACCCTCGCCTACTCCGACGGCACCAACGTCTACACCGTCCCCGCCGACGACAGCGGCGAATCTCAACTGTTGGTCAAGGACGCCACCTCCCCGGTGCGCTTGGGTCGCTAACAGCGAAAAAGCAGCTGGGTAAGGGGGGCGAGTCCGAGGCCCTGTCGACTTTGTATGGGTATGCCTTACAAAGGCGACACGCCCGATGCGGCGATCGCTCGGATCGCGGCTTCGCAGCACGGCGTCGTTACCGCGAGGCAACTCGCGGCGGCGGGATTCGGTCGCATGGCGATCTCGGAAAGGGCGAAGAACGGGCGCTTGCACCGCCTCCACCGCGGCGTCTACGCGGTTGGTCATTGCGCTCCCACTCACCACGGCCGCTGGATGGCCGCAGTACTCGCATGCGGAGAAGGCGCGGTCCTGAGCCATCACTCCGCCGCAGCACTCTGGGAGCTACTACGTCCTATCGACGGCCCCGTCCACGTCTCCGTCCCGACCACTGCGGGCCGCAAACCACAGCACGGGATTCGCCTCCATCGCTGCCCCTCGCTCGCCGATCCCCTGTCCTCGCCCTCCTCCTTGCCAATCAGAGGAGGGCGAGGACAGGGGATCATCACCTACCGCCACCGCATCCCCGTCACCACCATCCAACGCACGATCGACGACCTCGACGGGAACGGTCGCCCCTTACCTCCTGCGACGCGCCAAGCGTCAAGCCGAGCTGAAACGCGTCCGCCTCAAAGACGCCGAGGGAACCCGCTCACGCTCGGCCTCGAGGAAGACTTCTACGAGCTCCTCCGTCGCCACCACCACCTCCCACCCCCTGAGACCAACGTCAAGATCGGCCGCTGGGAGGTGGACTTCCTCTGGCGCGAGAAGAACGTCGTAGTCGAAACCGACTCCTTCACCTACCACCAGGGCTCAATCGCCTACGAGGACGACCACGCGCGTGAGCTCGATCTACGGCAACAGGGCTTCACCGTCCTCCGCTTCACCGACCTCCAGATCGAAAACGAACCCGACCGCGTCGTCGCCGACGTTGCGCGGGCTCTGAGCGCCTGAGGCTTCCCCTAGCGGGTGCGGGAGAGGAGGGGTTGGAGGCGGTCGCGGCTCTCGCTGAGGATGCGGCGGGGCATTGCTAGGGGGCGCAGGCGGGGTGCTGGGACGTCGGTCACGTCGACGGAGTCGTTGGAGCGGAGCGCGACCTTGACGCTGGAGCCGGGGCTGGCGTCGATTGGCTCTCCGAGCTGGTGCTGGCGGCCGTCGACTAGCAGGCGCTCGCTGTCGGCGGATAGGCCGGGGGGCGGGTCGACGGTGAGTTGCTCGGTATCGGCAGGAATCTCGATTCGTGCGGTCCGGCTCAGCAGGCGGACGTCGAACCTGTCTCCCTGCCGGCGGGTCTCGAAGCTGGAGGCGGCGATCTCGCCGAGGGAGCACCAACGGGTCGGCCCCGATCGTTCGACGTCCGCCACAGCGGCCGTGAGCACGTCGAGGCCTTCGAGCAGGTCGGCCTGGTGGCCGTAGAGGACCAGGGGCTGGCCGAGGAAGGCCCGCAGCGTCAGCTCCGGCAGCGAGCGCCCGCTCAGCGGGTGGCGGAGCAGGACCGGCAAGCCCTCGGCGAGGTCAGCAGGGTGCCATCCGGCCAGCGGGCCGGCTCCCGACGGCCTCGCCAGCCAACCCTCCTCGCCGTCGCCGAGCCATGGGAAGGGCTGCGTGACCGTCATCGCCTCGAAGCCGCAACGGCGCAGGCCGGTGACGGTGGCCCGCGAGCATTCCTCGTGCGGGGGCACCATCACCCGGTCGATCGCGATCCCGGTGCGCTCCTCGAAGGACCGCACCCGGCGCAGCGCCTGGGCCGCCAGGGCCATCGCCTCGGCGGAGGTCCGCGGCCGGCCGAGCTCGCCACCGTAGTGGTCGTTGCCGTGGACCAGCAGCGAGAGGGCGCCATCGCTTTCGCGCAGCGCCCGCCGCGCCGCCGGGTGGGCGAACCAGCCGTCGAGCGGGATCGTCGCCAGGGCAGCGTGGTAGCCGTGGTGGCGGGCGTGCTCGGCGAGGGCGGGGAGCTTGACGAACCCGTAGGAGGGCCAGTGCAGGTTGGGGTCGTCGAAGAGGAAGCTGGCACGGAGCGCAGGGGGTTTCCAGGCGACGGTCGCGGTCACTTCACGCAGGAAGTGGACGAGCGGCAGCAGGGCGGCGCTGCGCCCGTCGCGGAGCCGCTCGCGCAGCGCCTCATCGGGCTCGAGCTCACGCGGGATCAGCAAGGCGCTCTGCAGCCGGCCGCGGCTGGTCCAGGTCGGCACGCCGCGGCACGCTGCGAGCAATGCGCCCGGCCCGGGCGCACGCTCGGCGGCGTCGAGGGCGGCATCGAGTCGATCGTCGGGCAGCTCGGCTCCCCGCAGCGAGTGGTCGAGCGCCCCGTCGCAGGAGAGTTCCTGGACGGCGGGCTCTCCCGGCTGCGAAGGCTCAGGAGCAAGTAGGCGGAGCGCCGGGGTGCCGAGCGCCGCGCCGGCCTCGGCCTGGTCGCCGTCGCCCAGCTGGAGGACCGCGTCGAGTCCGGCCAGCTCGCCCTCCCGGCGCCCCTCGAAGCAAACCGGGAACGCTTCTTCGAGCGCCCCCAGCAGGCGCAGCAGCCCATCGCGGGCGGAGGCGGGGAAGAGGCCGACGGTTAGCCGGCGGCCGTCGCCGCTCACGGCTGCGGCGGCGTCAGCTCGTAGACGGCGAAGGAGGTGGCGGCGTTGGTGCCGCCGACCGCAGGACCGCTTCCGAACGTCGCCACCGGCGGTCCTTCGCGCGCGATCCGGGCGGCGAGCAGCCGGTTGTAGTCGCCGCCGAAGTATTCGAACCCGTAGCCGTCGAAGCGCCGCTTGCTGACTACTGCATAGCGGACTTCCTTGGCATCGAGTTCGGCGATCGCCTGCACTTCGTCGGCGCGGGTGTCCAGTAGGCCGGGCAGGAACATCGGGTTATAGAGAGCCGGGGGACGCCCGGTCATGAAGTTGATGCCGGCGTCGGAGGGCACCGCGAGGAGCGGTTCGCCGGGCGCGGTATGGGTGCTGATGTAGTCGATTGCCCCCTGCAACCCGGGCGCGGCGGTCGCGGTGGTGGCGAAGCTGCCGCGGGGGGTCGTGACGGTGGCGTCGTTGTCGCGGTAGAGGCCGACCTGGGCGTAGGCGGCGAGCCCGATCGCCACCGCGGCGAGGGCGGCGAAGGAGGCCGCGCGGGCCTGCGGCCAGCGCTTGGCAATGCGATCGTGGAGGAGCGCCAGGAGCAGCACCAGCGGGGCCGCGTAGTAGGTCGCATAGGAGGCCTCGGTGGTGAAGGCGTTGTAGGCGCGGGCGCCCAGCGCCGCCGCGACGCCGACCAGGGCGAGGTCGAATCCCCAGGAGGCGGTGAGCGGGGGAGAGTCCTTCTTCAGGAAGCGGACCGCGACCACGGCCGCAACCGCGAACCCGAGCGCCGGGAGCCAGCTCATCCCGATCAGCAGGTGGGTGGCCTCGTACTGAACGCCGTCCCGCGTATGCGGCCAAAGGGAGAGGTACTTCATCGCTGCGTCCCCGACCACCAAGATCGCGACCGCCGCGGGCAGGGGCCACAGCGCTCGCACCCGTGCAGCTCGGTTGTCGGCCCTCGACCACAGCACCGCCGTCCCGATCACAGCAGCCAGCAGCCCTCCGTACACAGCCACCCTTGCCAGGGTCGAGGTGACGCTTTCGAAATCGAGCGGCGCCCAGGCATGCTGGGACTTGAGGCCGCCGACCCGGAGGAAGTCGACCGGCCAGAGGTTCTCGGTGAAGAGGTTCGCGGCTCCCGCTTCGGAGGCGAGCCAGGCGAGCACCGGCCCGGCGACAAGCAGCGCCGGCAGGGCTAGCCACGGCAGGTCCCGCAGTGCCCGGCGGGCGCCGTGCTGGCGCGCCTCGCCGACCAGGAAGGCGGCGCCGGCGAGGGCGGCGACGGCGGCGAATTCCGGCCGGGTTAGGCAGGCAAAGCCGATCGCCACCCCGGCGAGGCCAAGGCGCCCGCGGCAGAGGGCGAGCAGCGTCAGCAGGACGAAGAGGATCCCGAAGGTGGCGGAGTTGGTGTGGGGGAGGACGAAGTTGAAGGCGGTGCCGGAGAAGCCGATCGCCGCCACCACGGCGCTCGCCAGGAAGGCGGGGAGGACCCGCAGCAGCTGCCGCGCGAGGGCGTAGAAGGCGCCGATGATCGCCGCCGCTTGGCAGAGTCCGAAGGCGAAGGCGGTGGTGAAACCGGTGCCGAAGACGGCGAAGGCTCCACCCAGCGAGAAGACCCCGATCGGCCCGTAGAAGTAGCGGATGTCGCGGTAGGGCAGGTGGCCTTCGGCGATTGCGGCCGCGACCGTGAGCTCGTGCCCGGCGTCGACCGAGGGAACGCCCCATTTGCGCCAGCTGAGCGCGGCCAGCAGGGCGAAGATCAGGGTCAGGCCGGCGACGGCGCGGACATCGGCGTTGGCGGCAATCTCCCGGGCGCGCGAGCCGCCGCGGGCCTCCGCCGCCGCACGCTCGGCCGGGGTGCGGACGGCGACGTTCATGCCGAGGCCGGGCGCAGCGCCCCGACCAGCAGGCGCACCTGGTCGGGCGCGAGCCAGGGCGTCAGGGCAACGTAGGTGAGCGAGCCGACAGCGATCGTCACCGCTGGCCCGATGTCGCCTCCGACGGCTTCGCCGACCAGGAAGCCGAGGCCGAAGCAGGCGGCCGCGGCGAGAGCGAACCGCAGCCCGTCGCGGCCCAGCTCCTTGGCGATCGGGATGCTGCCGCGGCCCGCGCCGACCACCATCAGCACCGTGGCAAAGGCGATCGGGACGACGAAGAAGGCGCCGACGACCCCGTTGATCCCGAAGAGGGCCCCGCCGATCGCGGTGACGCCGACATGCAGCAGCACGATCGCCGGGGCGAGGGCGTTGACCAGCTTCACCCGGCCGAGCGCGAACAATGCCGGCAGCAGCAGGTTGACAAGCAGCGCCGCGACCGTCCAGGCGCAGAGGAGGGCGCCGAACACCTTCAGCTGGCTGACCTGGGAAGGGTCGAAGCTGGAGGGCAGGACCTCGCCGATCAGCTTGGCCCCGCCGGCGATCAGCGCCGCTAAGGCGGGAGCGGCGATCAGCATCGAGTAGCGGAAGCCTGCCGGCACGGTGTCGGCGATCACCTCACGCCAGTCGGCGAGAGCACCGCGGCGCATGTCGGCAATCCGCGACATGCCGAGCGCAAAACCGGTGGCGGCGACCAGGTAGCTGGCGAAGAGGTAGGCGTAGGAGAGGACCGTCGCCCCGCCGGCTCCGTAGTTGCTGGCGAAAGCGAGGGTTATCACGTAAAGTCCGTTGAAGGCAAGGTAGACGGCAGTGCTGCCAAGTACCAGCAGTACGCAGCGGAGGAGGCGGCCGGGACGCGGTCGGCTCCTCTCGCCGCTCGAGGCCGGCCGGCTGGCGCGGACGCCGTGGAGCATCAGGGCGCTCGTGACGACCGCCATTGCCAGCATCGACCAGCCAAGCGAAAGCTCCCCGGCGGGTCCGGAGACAGCGAGATAGACGACGAGGCCGCTGCCGGCGCCGGCGATGTAGGCGAAGGCGATGCGGTCGAAGCGATCGCGGACGGCGAGGACGGTGGCGCCGCCGGCGGCCCAGAGCTGGAGGATCATCGCCAGCCCGAGGATCGGCAGGGCCGATTCGGCGACTTCCCGCCCGGCCACGCCGACGCCGGGAGCGAGCAGCCCCGCGAGGGGGCCGGCAAGGGGGATCGTCGCCAGCCCGACCGGGATCGCAAGCGCGACCAGTGCCAGCGCGAACTCGCGCTGGGTCAGCCGCGGGCGCTCGCCGACCAGCATCGGCGCCGAGGTGACCCTGATGCTCTGGCTGAAGACCCCGAAGCTGGTGTAGAGGGCGAAGGCGACGAAGAAGCCGTCGGTCTTGGCGCCGGCCCCGAAAGAGCTCAGGTACAGCAGCGCCTGGATCCCGGACGCCAGGCCCATCGCCAGGGTGGCCACCGCCATCGCGACACCGGCATGCGCGTGCTTCTCACGCATGCCGTCCCTATCGGTGATGGGCTTCGCGTTCACCCTCGGGGCGGTCGCGACCACGGTGGTGCTCATATCCCACCAACGGCTGAAGCGGCTGATTACTTCTTTGTCCGGGTCAAGGTCCGTAATGCTCGTTCCGCGGAGCCCAATCGACCCCGGCGCCGCTCGGGACGCGGTAGTCGTCGTGGCCGGGGTCGGCAAAGGCTGGGGAGCAGTCCCGCCGGGCGCTCGGGTCGAGGCGCGGCAGCGTCCCTTCCCAGCGGCAGACGGTGTCGTCCCGCTGGTCGAACGGCTGCCAGGGGCCACTCCAGTCGCTCCAGACGCGGTAGATCAAGTTGTCGCTAAGGCTGATGCGGCCGTATGGGCCTTCCCGCAGGGCAAGCGGGGAATCGTTCTCGGGAGTCCAGATCGTGTTGTTGTCGATTCGCAGGCCCCGGATCGGCCCAAACGTTTGGACGATCGAAGGCGGGCCGCAACCACTGTTGGGCGGGGCGCAGGGGGCGGCGTTGCGAAGCATCAGGTTGTCGTCGAGGACGACGTTGCGGATCGGCCCGGGCTGGTCGTTGATGAAGAAGCCCTGGCAGCGGTTGTCGTGCAGGTAGTTACGGCGGAAGTAGAGCCCGTCGCCGCCCCAAACCGACTGCAGGCAGTCGCTGTGGTTGCCGTTCTCGCGCACCCCGGAGATCTCGTTCCCTTCGATCAGGACCCCGTACGGGTCGCGGTCGCCGCTGTCGTGGTAGCGGTTGAGCCGGATCGCGTCCTCGCCGAAGGGGCCGACGAAGCGGTTGCCAGCGATCGTCGTGTCGGAGATGTAGGTCGTGGTGGTCGGTCCGGCTTCGACCCCGAAGTAGCCCCCGCTGATGCGGTTGTGGAGGACCGTGATCTTCCGCGAGCCCGGCTCGATAGTCACCTGTCCCTCGACGTCGAAGCCCGCCAGTGCCAAGTGCGAGCCGCTGAGGGTGGTGTCGGAGATCGTCGCCCCGCCGGGGTTCTCGGCACGGACGACGACGTCGGCACCTGAGCCTTCGCGTTCGAGGGCCAAATTTCCGTAGTGACCGTCGCGAAGGCAGAGCACCGTGCCCGGGGCGGCCTGGGCGGTTTGAGCCTGCAACGTCCTGGTGCTGCCCAGCGTGCGCCCGCAGGTCGGCGCCTCCCAGCCCTTCTTAAGACCATGAGAGCTCTGAGCGCGAGCATGGTCCTGGTCGCCGCTACCGCCGAGCAGCAGCACCAGCACTGCCACCACAGCGACCAGGCCGAGGGCTAGGAAAGTCAGGGATCGACGGGAGGAGAAACTACGGCTCACACCCTGATCAACGGTCAGGGACCGTAGTGAACTTCCGCGGGAGCCCAGTCAACTCCGCGGTTGCTGCCGCTGAGTCGGTAGTCGTCTTTGGCGGTGTTGAGGAAGGGGAGGCTGCAGGCGATCGTCTCGCCGGGGCGTGAGGAGGGCCAGCTGCCTTCGCGCTGGCAGAGGGTGTTTTCGGTGAGGCTGACGCCGCTCATGTTGGTGTCGGTCCAGAGGCGGTAGATCACGTTGTTCGAGATCACCGTGTCGGAGCCGGTGCCTTCGCGGAAGGTGGCGATCGAGTCGACGCCGTCGCCCCAGATCGTGTTGCGCTTCATCTTGAAGCCGTCGTAGGGCCCGAACACCTGGAAGTACATCGGCTGCCCGCAGCTGGTTAGCGGCGGCCCGCAGGGTTCTTTGTTGCGGACGAAGAGGTTGTCTTCGACCATAACCCCGTGGATCGGGCCGGAGACGCCGCCGAGGCTCGCCTGGTCCTTGATGAAGAAGCCCTGGCAGCGGTTGTCGTGCAGGTAGTTACGCCGGAAGACGATGTGGTCGCCGACCCAGACCGTCTGCAGGCAGTCGGAGTGGCTACCGTTCTCGCGGACGCCGCTGATCTCGTTGCCTTCGATCAGTACTCCAACCCCGTCCCCGTCCCCGTCGTGGTAGCGGTTGAGGTGGATTCCGTCTTCACCGAAGGGGCCGATCAGCTGATTGCCGATGATCTTCATGTCGTTGCAGGTGGTGGTCGAAGAGGGGCAGCCGTCGATGCCCTCGCCGCCGCCGGTGATGCGGTTGTGTTCCACCGTCATCCCGTCGGCGCCGGGCTGGATCGTGACGCCCGAGGTGGAGACGAAGCGGGCCAGGGTCAGGTTTTCACCCTGCAGGCTGGCGCCGGCGATCGTCGTGGCACCGGGGTGGGCGGCGCGCAGGGTGACCCCCGGCTTCGCCTTCGTCGCTTCCAGCGAGACCTTGCCGTAGCTGCCGTCCGCGAGGCAGACCACGGCGCCGGGGGCAGCCGAGGCGACGCTCGACTGGGCGGCGGAGACGCTGGAGACGGTCGTGGTGCAGTTTTCAGTCGGTTCCGGGCCGGGTCCGGGTTCGGGTTCAGGTTCCGCTTCGACGGTCCAGCTGCGGCTGGCCGGGGTCAAGTCGACGTTGCCGGCGGCGTCCTTGGCGCGGGCCGAGAAGGTGTGCGAGCCGATCGCGAGCGCCGAGAGGCCCTTGGGCGAGGTGCAGCTCGCCCAGCTGGCGCTGTCGAGCTTGCATTCGAAGGTAGAGCCGGCCTCGGTCGCGGTGAAGGAGAGGCTGGCCGTGGTCGCGGTCGTGACACCGCTCGGACCGCTGGAGATCGTCGTGTCCGGGGGGGTGGTGTCGGCCGGCGGTGCTGGCGCTTCTTCTTCGACGGTCCAGCTCCGAGTCGCCGGAGTGGCATCGACGTTGCCGGCGGCGTCCTTGGCGCGAGCCGCGAAGGTGTGCGAGCCGATCGCGAGCCCGGAGAGGCCCTTGGGTGAGGTGCAGCCCGCCCAGCTGGCGCCGTCGAGCTTGCATTCGAAGCTCGAGCCGGCCTCGGTTGCGGTGAACGAGAAGGTGGCGGTGGTCGCGGTGGTGGTGCCGCTCGGGCCGCTCGAGATAGCCGTGTCCGGAGGCGTGGTGTCGGCCGGCGGCGTTTCTTCTTCAACCGGGGGTTTTTCTTCCGCGGGCGGTTGGGCTTCGACCGTCCAGCTCCAGGTCGCCGGCGTAGCGTCAACGTTGCCGGCGGCGTCCTTGGCGCGGACCGCGAACTGGTGCGCCTTGACGGCGAGGCCGGTGTAAGCCCGGGGCGACTTGCAGCGAGACCACCTGCCGCTGTCGATCTTGCAGGCGAAGGTCGAGCCGGACTCGTTGGAGACGAACGAGAAGGTGGCGCTGGTCGCGGTCGTGGTCGCCGACGGGGCGCTGGAGATCGTGGTCTCCGGAGCGGTCTTGTCACCGCTGGGCCACATCTTCTTCGTGACCGTGGTGAGGCTGCTGACATGACCCCGTCTTGCATCCGCGTGCGTGGTCTTGCTGAGGAAGGTGTGAAGGGGCCCGCGTCCCACTGCTAGCGAGGTCATCGCTCCGAGCAAGCCGAGCACGATGACCGTCGTAAGAAGGATCCGGGAACGGCCGTGACTGGTCCTGCGACTGGTAAGACGCATCGTCTGCTCCTCTGCCTCGCCCTTTTGCATGGGCAGATGGATCGGCAGTCAGGTGCTCCCCAGCGACGACCTCCTCCATCTGCCAACGGGTGTACTAGTACCCGTGGCTACTGCAGCCAAAACTGGGACGTCGGTTGCAGGGCTTTCTGTGCTTAGGGGCCGAAGTGAACTTCGGCGGGCGCCCAGTCGACGCCGCGGTTGCTGCCACTGAGCCGATAGTCGTCTTTGGCGGTGTTGAGGAAAGAGAGGCTGCAGGCGATCGTCTCGCCAGGCCGCGAGGAGGGCCAGCTGCCTTCACGTTCGCAGAGGGTGTTTTCCCTCAGGCTGACCCCGCTCATGTTGGTGTCGGTCCAGAGGCGGTAGATCACGTTGCGCGAGATCACCGTGTCCGGGCCGGTGCCCTCACGGAAGGAAGCGATCGAGTCGGCGCCGTCGCCCCAGATCGTGTTGCGCCGCATGGTTAGTCCTTCGTAGGGCCCGAACACCTGGAAGTAGTTGGGCTGCCCGCATTCGGTCGGGCCCAGTGGCGGCCCGCACGGTTCCTTGTTGCGGAGGAAGAGGTTGTCTTCGACCGTCACTCCCACCACTGGGCTCGCCTGGTCCTTGATGAAGAAGCCCTGACAGCGGTTGTCGTGCAGATAGTTGCCGCGGAAGACGATGTGGTCGCCGACCCAGACCGTCTCCAGGCAGTCGGAGTGGCTGCCGTTCTCGCGCACGCCGCTGATTTCGTTGCCCTCGATCAGCACCCCGATTCCGTCGCCATCGCGGTCGTGGTAGCGGTTGAGGTGGATCGCGTCTTCGCCGAAGGGTCCAACGAACTGGTTGCCGATGATCTTCATGTCGTCGCAGGTGGTGGTCGTGGAAGGACAGGCGTCGATGCCCTCGCCGCCACCGGTAATGCGGTTGTGCGCAACGGTGATGCCGTGAGTGCCGGGCAGGATCTGGACTTCGTCGGTGATCACGAAGCGTTCCAGGGTTAGGTTGCTGCCGTCGAGGGAGGCGCCGGCGATCGTCGCCTGTCCGGGGTGCTCGGCCCGCAGGGTCACCCTGCCGCCGACGGGCGACGCAAAGAGGTTCGCAGCTACGTAGCTGCCGTCGGCGAGGCAGACGACCGCCCCGCCTTCCGCGGCGGAGATCGCGTTCACCGCTGCCAGCAGGGTCCCGACGGTGTCCGTGCAGGCAGACGGTGGTTCTTCAGGCGGTTGTTCCCACGGCGGCGGTTCTCCGGGCGGTTCGTCGATCGGCGGCGGCTCCGGATGGGGCTGGGAACTGGCCGAGCTCCCCACCGTGCCGGTCGCGGCATTCGAGGGGTTTCCGGACCGCTTGGGGGAGGGCGGCGTGAGCGCCACCCGCTGTCCGATCTTCAGGTGCCTTCGGTGCTTGCCGTGGCAGGGCTTGTGCCGCTTATGGGTGCAGGCGGGAGTTTTCGGGGTCGCTTGCGCAGGCGCGAGGCTGCCGGCCAGCATCGCGATTGCGAGCAGGAAAGGGGCCGGTGACCTCAGGTCGAATCCCTACCGGGCCGCGTAGTGCTGGGCTATCTGCGTTGCGGTCAGGGCCTGATTGTAGATCGCGACCTCGTCGAGGACGCCGGCACCGAAGAGCGAGGAGCCGTTGCGGGACATGAAGTTGAGGGTGGAGTTGGCGAAGTTGCCGGCTCCGGTTCCGCTCGATCCCTTGACGAACACGACGGGCAGCCCGTCGACGTAGGGGATGATCTGCGTGGCTGCTAGAGCCGTCGTGTTGAGCACGAAGGCGTAGTGGTGCCAGACCCCGGCCGAGGGGCGGGTGAAGTAGACGTTGTTGCGGGAGCCGTTGCGGCCGAGGGCGACTTCGAAGCGGCTGCTCGAGGTGGTCGAGTTCGGGTTGATCACGAAGGCGCCGTTGCTGTTGGTGTTGTTGGCGGTGAACTCGAAGGCGAGGTCGTCGTTGTTGGCGAACGTCGTCCATTTCATCCAGAACTCGATCGTCACTTTCGAGGTGCCGGAGAGGTTGACCGAGGCCGCGGCGTTGTCGTTGGTGCCGTCGAAGCTCGCCGCGGTGTTCGGGTCGAGCGTCAGGTTTCCGGCGGTTCCCAGCGTCACTCCGTTTCGAGCCGTCGCCGTGTTGCCGCCGATGGCGTCGGTGAGGGAGGTGCCGGAAGTCTCGCCAAGGCGCCAGTAGTCGATCAGCCCTGCCGTGGCGCGGACAGCCGACTCGTAGGTCGCCCGAACCGAGATGGTGCGCGTGGTCGTCGCCGTGGCGCCGTTGTTGTCGGTGACGCGGAGGCCGATCGTGCGGTCGCCGGCGGGCGTGTAGGAGCGGCTGGTCGTGGCGACGGTGCCGGTGCTGGTCTCATAGGTCCCGTTGCCGTCGAGGTCCCATTCGTATTTGGCGATGGTGCCGTCAGGGTCGGCCGAGGCGCTCCCGTTGAAGTTGACGGTTTCGCCGACTTTGGCGGGGTTGGGCGTGGTGGTGAAAGATGCCGTCGGGGCGCGGTTGGTGATGGTCAACGACCGCGTGGTCGTCGCCGTGGCGCCGTTGTTGTCGGTCACCCGCAGCCCGATCGTCAGGGTCGCGATCGCGGCGTAGGATTTCGTCGTCGAGGAGCTGGTGGTGCTGGTCTCATAGGTCCCGTTGCCGTCTAGGTCCCATTCGTATTTGGCGATCGTGCCGTCAGGGTCGCTCGATCCCGACCCGTTAAAGGTGACAGTGGTGCCCGTCGGCGCCGGGTTCGGGGTGGTGGTGAACGAGGCCGTCGGGGCGCGGTTGGTGACGGTCAGCGTGCGGGTCGTGGTTGCCGTGGCGCCGCTGTTGTCGGTGACGCGGAGACCGATGGTCTTTTCTCCGGCGGGGGTGAAGGTGCGGCTGATGGTCGCCGTGGTGCCGGCATTGGTCTCATAGGTCCCGTTGCCGTCGAGGTCCCATTCGTATTTGGCGATGGTGCCGTCGGGGTCGGTCGAAGCGCTTGCGTTGAGGCTCACTGCCGTGCCGGTGGGTACCGGGTTCGGGGTCGCGGTGAAGGACGCGGACGGGGCCCGGTTCTGGGCGGTGACGGTGCGGGTGGTCGTCGCCGTGGCGCCACCGTTGTCGGTCACCCGCAGGCCGACGTTACGGGCACCCGGGGTGGCATAGGAGGTGGTGGCGCTTGCCGTCGTTCCCGTGCTCGTCTCGTAGGTCCCGTTGCCGTCGAGGTCCCATTCGTATTTGGCGATCGTGCCGTCGGGGTCGCTCGAGGCGGCCGCGTCGAAGGTCAGCGAAGTGCCGGTCGGGGCCGGGTCGGGCGAAGCGGTGAAGGAGGCCGTCGGCGGCGCGTTCTGCACAACCAAGGTCTTGGTCGCCGTCGCGGTCGTGCCTTCGTTGTCGGTTACCCGCAGGCCGATCGTCCGTTCGCCGACGGTCCCGTAGGAGCCGCTAATCGCGGGCGTCGTCCCGGTATCGGTCTCATAGGTCCCGTTGCCGTCGAGGTCCCATTCGTATTTGGCAATCGTGCCGTCAGGGTCTTTGGAGGCGCTGGCGTCGAAGGCAACCGTGGCCCCCACCGAGACAGGGTTGGGCGAAGCGGTGAAGGAGGCGGTCGGCGGGCTGTTCTGGATCGTCACGGTCCGGCTGGCCGTCGCCGTCGCACCTTTGTTGTCGATCACCTTGAGGCCGATCTGGCGGTTGCCGACCGTGGAGTAGGCGCGGCTGACGCTGGACGCGGTACCGGTGTCGGTCTCATAGGTCCCGTTGCCGTCGAGGTCCCAGAGGTATTTGGCGATCGAGCCGTCGGGGTCTTTCGAGGCGCCGGCGTTGAAGGTGACCGAGGCCCCGGTCAGGGCCGGGTTAGGGGTGGCCGTAAAGGACGCTTCAGGCGGCGTGTTGGGAATCGAGAGGGCGTACTGTTTCGCGATTTCCGTCGCGTTGAGCGTACGTCCGATCAGCGCCACCTCATCGAGGTCGCCAGCGCCGAAGAGGCCGGACGCGGCCCGGGACATGAAGTAGAGATTGGAGCTGGCGAAGTTGCCGGCGCCGGTGCCGCTCTCGACCTTGGTGTAGGAGACCGGCTGGCCGTCGACGTAGGGCACGATCTGTTCGGCAGCCGGTGCCTGCGTGTCGAGCACGAAGGCGTAGTGGTGCCACTGACCGGCCGAGGGTCGGGCGAAGATCGAGACATTGCGCGAGGAGCCGGTCCCAATCCCGACGGCGAAGCTGCCGTAGCTGCTGTTGGGGTCGATCAGGAACCCGCCGGCTTGTTCGTTGAAATTGTTCGTCAACTCCATCGCCAGGAGGTCGTCGTTGGCGTAGGCGTTCCACTTCAGCCAGAACGAAACCGTGATCGCACTCTTGCTTTCCAGCTGCACCGGGGCGCTGGCGGCGTCGTTGACACCGTCGAAGCGGACCGCGGTGTCGGGGTCGCCGGGGAGAGCGCCGCCGACGCCAAGCGTCGGTTCCCCGCTCGCGGTGGCGTTGTTGGGTCCGGCGCTGTCGAGGAGGGCGGGGCCAACGGCATCGCCCAAGCGCCAGTAGTCGAGGAGCCCAGACGTCGCGAGGACGCCTTCGGAGTAGGTCGGCTGTTTGCTGCCTTCTTCTTCGGGGCCGGCTTCGCCTTCGACGGTCAGCACCCGCACCGCCGTGCCGGTGCCACCTTTGTCGTCGGTCACCCGCAGGTGGATGTTGACCGCCGCCGCGCTCGTGTAGGTGTGGGTCGCGGTCGGGGTGGTGCCAGTGCTGGTCTCGTAGCTGCCGTTGCCGTCGAGGTCCCATTCGTATTTGGCGATAGTGCCGTCGGCGTCTTTGGAAGCCGAGGCATCGAAGCTGACCGTTTCGCCGACTTTGGCCGACGCGGGCGCCTGGAAGCTGGCGGTGGGCCGTTTGTTGGCGCTTTCGCTGTTGAAGTGTTCGGCTACGGTTGCGCCGCTGAGAGCGCTTTCGTACAGCGCGACCTCGTCGAGGTCGCCGGCGCCGAAGAGGCCGGAAGCGGCTCGCGACATGAAGTAGAGGTTCGATTTGGCGAAGGTGGGCGCACCGGTGCCGCTGTCGGCCTTCTGATAGGTGACAGGCAGGCCGTCGACATAAGGCGTGATCTCTTCCGCCGCCGGTGCCGTGGTGTTGAGCACGAAGGCGTAGTGGTGCCAGACGCCGGCCGAGGGCCGGGCAAAGAAGACGCTGTTACGCGAGGTGCCGAGGCCGAGGCCGACGCCGAAGGTGCCGCCGAACTGAGGCGAGTTGGGGTCAACTAGGAAGCCGCCAGCTTCTTCGTTGAAGTTTTTCGTCAGCTCCATCGCCAGGCGGTCGTCGTTGGCGTAGGCATTCCATTTCAGCCAGAACTCGACCGTGACCGCCGATTTGCCGGAGAGGTCGACCGGGGCGCTCGCAGCGTCGTTGACGCCGTCGAAGCGGGCGGCCTTGTCACTGTCGTGGGGGATCCCGCCGGGGACGCCGAGCGTCGGTTCGCCGCTGGTCGTCGCATCGCTGGTGCCGACGATGTCTTTGAAGGTGGTGCCGCTGGTCTCGTCCAGACGCCAGTAGTGGGCGAGGCTGGGGGTGTCGAGCACGGTCGGGCTGTAGTTGCTGATGATTTCTTCTTCAGGCGGGTTTTCGCCTTCGATCGTGATCGTGCGGGTGGTGCTGCCGATGGCGCCGCCGTTGTCGGTCACCCGCAGGCCGACGACGACGCTGCCGCCGCTGGTGTAGGTGCGGCTGGTCGTCGGCGTGGTGCCGGTGCTGGTCTCGAAGGTCCCGTTGCCGTCGAGGTCCCATTCGTATTTGGTGATAGTGCCGTCGGCATCGCTGGAAGCCGAGGCGTCGAAGTTGACGGTTTCGCCGGTTTTGGCCGTGAGCGGGGCGGTGAAGCTCGCTTTCGGGCGTTTGTTGGCGCTTTCGCTATTGAAATGTTCGTCGATCGTGCCGGCGTCGAGCGCTTGGTTGTACACCGCCACCTCGTCGAGGTCGCCGGCGCCGAAGAGCCCGGTCGCGGCGCGAGACATCAGGTAGAGGTTCGAGTTGGCGAAGTTGCCGGCGCCGGTGCCGCTGTCGGCCTTGGTGTAGGTGACGGGTTTGCCGTCGACGTATGGCGTGATCTGCTGCGCACCGGACGCCGAGGTGTCGAGCACGAAGGCGTAGTGGTGCCAGACCCCGGCCGAGGGCCGGGTGAAGAAGACGTTGTTGCGCGAGGTGCCGAGGCCGAGGCCGACGCCGAAGGTGCCGCCGAACTGCGGGGCGTTGGGGTCGACCAGGAAGCCACCGGCTTCTTCGTTGAAGTTTTTCGTCAGCTCCATAGCCAAACGGTCGTCGTTTGCGTAGGCGCTCCACTTCAGCCAGAACTCGACCGTCACCGTATGGGTGGCGGAGAGGTTGACCGGGGCGGTCGCGGCGTCGTTGACGCCGTCGAAGCGAGCGGCCAGGTCGGAATCGTTGGGGATCCCGCCGGGGACGCCGAGCGTCGGTTCGCCGCTGGTCGTCGCATCGCTGGTGCCGACGATGTCTTTGAAGCTGGTGCCGGTGGTCTCGTTCATCCGCCAGTAGTGGGCGAGGCCAAGGGTGCTCAGAACCGTCGGTGAGTAGTTGCTGACGCCGTTGGGGAGGACGGTGACCGTGGTGGTCGCCGTCCCGGTCTTGCCACCGTTGTCGGTGACGCGGAGGCCGACCTGGACTTCGCCGGAGCTGCTGAAGGTGTGGCTGGCGCTCGGGGTCGTCCCGGTGCTGGTCTCGTAAGTGCCGTTGCCGTCGAGATCCCATTCGTATTTGGCGATCGTGCCGTCGGAGTCTTTCGAGCCGGCGGCGCTGAAGGAGACCGGTTCGCCCGCTTTCGGCGTGCTCGGGGTCGCCGTCAGGGCGGCGGTCGGCGGCTGGTTGTTGATCACCGTCACCGTCTCCACCCCGAGGTCGGTGGCGCCGCCGTTGTCGGTGACGCGGAGGCGGACGTCGACTTCACCCTCGCTGGCGTAGCTGTGGGTGACTTTCGGGTTGCTGCCCGAGTTGGTCTCGAAGCTGCCGTCGCCGTCGAGATCCCATTCGTATTTGACGACGGAGCCGTCCTGGTCGGTCGAGCCGGAGCCGTCGAAGGTGACCTGGGTGTTGGTTTTGGTCGGGTTCGGGGTTGCCGTGAAGCTGGCGTTGGGCGCGCGGTTGGAGCCGCCCGGGTCGAGGGTGATGCCTTCCGGGGTTTCCGGTTGGGTTCCCATTTCGGAGAGGACGTTGTAGGTCGCCTGTTCGATCCGCGGATCGGCTTGATCGGAGAGGCCCTCCGCCCACTGCATGGTGCCGCTGGCGAAGACCTCGGCGCCGCTCGAGGCCGTGTACTTGACCGCGTTGACGGTGCCCGGCTGGCCCGGGGGCGGGGTGGTGTTCCGCAGCCGGCCCTCGTCCTGCAGCCAGGAGTTAGTCGACGACGTCTGGACGTTGCTGGAGGTCAGTTTGATCACGCCGCTCGGCTGACGTGAGGTGTACTGCGCCTGGGTCGGAATCGCATCCCACTCCCAGCCGACGAGCCTGCTGCCGATGCTGGTCGAGGTGTTTTCCGAGATTCCGGTGTTGCGCCAGAAGCGGTCGCCGGCGAATTCGCCGTTGGCGTTCTTGGCGGGGACGGTCAGCGGGAAGCTGATGGAGTCGTTGTCGCCGACGTACATCACGCCGAACAGCTGGTTCTCCGGCATGTCGGGGCCAACCCGCCCGCCGGCGGGCGCCGAGGGGTCGCCTTTGGGGGCGCCGTTGTCGCGGAAGGTCGTCGTCGAGTTCTGCGGGTTGTCGTCGGCGGTTCCGGCGACTCCGTCGAGGCCGAGGGCGTCGTCGGCGGTGCCTTTGATGCCGTCCGGGCCCCAGTCGTTGTCGCTGACCGTGCCGTTGCCTTCGGTGCCGCTGCCCTGGACGGTCTTGTAACAGACGAGGGTGCGGTTGCCGTCCTCATAGCGGACCTTCCAGTAGGCGGTGTTGGCGCTGAAGGAGGCGATGTTGACGCCGGCGTTGCGCGCGGCTAGGAAGCCGTCGAACTGCGGCAGCGACCAGTACTCGGAGTGCCCGGAGACGACATCGATGTCGTGCTGGCGCAGCAGCGCCGGTTCGTTGTGGACTGCGACGTCATCGGTGTAGGAGATGTCGTATCCCTGCTTCTCCATCCAGGAGAGGAGTTCGAAGTCGGGGCCGAGGAACCAGTTCTGCAGCGCGCCGGCCTGCGCGTAGGGGCGGTTGAAGGAGACCTTGACCGCGCGGTCGGTGCCGGAGACGGTGTTTCCGCCTTCGTACCCCCAGTAGAGGGACTTGCCACCGAAGGTGTTGTAGGCCTGGTAGGTGGCGTCGGGGAGGACATAGAGGATCTTCGATGAGGGCGTGCGTTTGTCGTCGCGGACGGTGAAAACGACCTGCGTCTGCTCGCCCGAGGAGGCGGTCAGCTTCGCCATGTAGATGCCGGAGGCGGTGAAGGCACTGGCGGGGATCGTGTACGTCGGTGCCCAGTTGCTGCAGTCGACGAGGCCCGTGGTTTCGTTCATCGCTTTGCAGGTGAACGTGTTGTTGATCGCGACGTTGGACGCGCTGTTGACCAGCCGGCCGCCGAGGCCGTCGTAGTAGCCCATCCGGTAGGTGTCGATTTTCACCGTCCTGGTCGGCGAGACCGGCCCGTTGCGGCCAATCTTGAGGACGACGCTTTCGCCGAGGTTGACGCTCGATTGCGTCGTGAAGCCGCCGAGGTTAGGGCTGTCTTCGTTGACTTCCCAGCTTGAGGTGCCCGTTTTGCACTGGTTCTCGTTGACGACCGGGTTCGCGTTCGGGCAGGTCACGGCACTGGCTTTTGCCGGGCCGATCGCAGCGATTAAGAGGAGGAGTCCGACGACGCAGGCAAGCAGTTGACGCATCGTCCAATTGTCGCGGCCATGGGTCGAATCAAAGTTCCAAATACGGGCAGATCTGGCGGTCATCGATTCAGGTTCCTCCTACGGCTCGCTCGGCCGTGCGGCGTACTCGGAGCACGCCGATTGGATTGGTTGGTACCGGTAGGACGCGTCGCGTCAACTGTGCGACGTCGTCCCAGAGGGCGGGGAAAAGACTGCGCAAGGCGGTGAGGTAGACGGCGGCGCCGACGGCGCCGACTGCAAGCAGGAAGACGGGTACCGGTGCTTCGATCCCTCGCATCAGCTCCGCAGCTGGGGCTGCGACGGCGAGCAGCAGAACGCTGCAGGCGACGGCGGGGAGAAGGTCGGTAACGAGACGGCGGACCGGGATCTCGAGGACACGGCGGAAGAGGACGCCGTAGACCGTGACGAGCAGGAAGACGTGGACCGCGACCACCCCGATCGCCAGCGCGGTGATGCCGTGCGGGGCGGCGACCCAGGAGACGAGGACGTAGACGCCGAGCAGGATGACGTTGAAAGTGAGCAGCGCCCGCGGCTTGCCGGCGGCAAGCAGGATCTGCGGGTAGCCGGTGAGGACGGCGGCGATCATCCCGGCGACACAGAGGATCTGTACCGGCCCCGCCGCCGGCGCCCAGCGCTCGCCGAAGAGCCAGGGCACGAGCTCGGGGGCGGTAACCGCCAGCAGCGTCAGCAGCGGCAGCAGCACCGCCGCGTGGATCCGCGTCGCCCGCTCGTGGAAGCGGCGCAGCTGCACCAGGTCGCTGGTCCGGGAGTAGACCGGGAAGGCCAGCCGGATCATGATCCCGCTGATCTTTTCCTGGTAGATGACGCCGAGCTGGAAGGCGCGCCAGAAGATGCCGACCTGCGCCGCGGTGAGGCGGACGGCGGCGACCGCTAGGGTCGCGTTGGTGATCGCGACGTAGGTCAGCCCCGCCCCCGAGGCGGGTAGGCCGAAGGCCAGAATCTCGCGCAGCGCCCCGCGATGCCAGGTCGGGAGTGGGGGTGGCGCGGCGATGAGTAAGAGGATGGTCGTCACCAGGGAGCCGCAGAGCGCTCCGAGGACGATCGCCGGGGCATCGAGGCCGGAGCCCGCCGCCAAGGCGACGGCGGTCGCTGCCCCGATGCCCAGCGAAAGCATTTCGATCAGGCTGGCCCGGCGGAAGTCGAGTTCGCGCCAGAGCATGCTGCGGGAGACGGCGCCGATCCCGGCGAGCAGGAAGACCGGCGAGATCATCACCAGGAGCCGGGCCGGGCCGGCGCCGAAGAGCGGCTCGCCGACCGGGCGGGCGAGGGCGACGACGAGGGAGGTGAAGATCGCCCCGGTGACGATGCTGGCGAACATCGCCGCCTCGGCATGGGCTCGCTCGATCGTCTTGCGCTGGACCAGGGCGCTGCCGAACCCCTCGAAGGTGAAGATGACCGCCAGCGGGACGAGGATCAGCGGCACCACCGCTTCGCCGAATCCGGAAGGGGGGATGAGGCGCGCGAGTGCGACCGCCGAGGCAAACGTGATCACCTCGATCGCGATCCGGCCAGCCGTCGTCCAGCGCACGCCGCTGACCGCGGCCTGCTTCAGATCCGCCTGGGAGATCTCCCCTTGATCGGGGTCGAGTTGCCTCACGCACTACCAACGGCTGATGAGGCGGGTGACTTGCGCCGCAAGCCAAAGCCGGCCTCAGTCGTTATTTAGGCGATGAGCGCCAGGCACGCGATCTACACCTTCGACGACATCACCTGGGCTGCTGCGCAGCAGCGCGGCATGTGCTTTCCGCAGGACCAGCTGGTGCTGGCGATGCTGCGCGATCCGGCGATCGAGCGGCTGCTGATCTGCGATCGGCCCCGCAGCGCCCCGGTCAAGCTGGCCAAGGACCTCCTCCAGCGGCCGGTGCGCTTCGAGAACAGCGAGCGGGCCCGGCTCTGGCAGCCGTTGCGGCTGCGGCGGCAGGATCCCAGTGGGGTGGACGCCCTGCGCCGCGCCTATGCCGCCTATGACCGCCGTCTGCGCCGGGTGGCCGAACGCGCCGGGCTCGAACGGCCGGCCGTGATCACCTCCCAGCCGCTGCTGGCCGGGTTCGCCGAGCTCGAGTGGGCCGGGCCGGTGACGCTGTACGCCAGCGACGACCTCGCCGCGCACCGTGACTACCAGCGCTGGCGCGAGGGCCTTCTCGCTGCCTACAGCGAGGTGGGGGAGCGGGGCCGCCGGGTCTGCGCGGTCAGCAGCGCGATCATCGAACGGATCGATCCCCAGGGGCCGAGCGCGGTCGTGCCGAACGGGGTCGACCCGGGCCTCTGGTCAGAGCCCGGCCAAGCGCCGGCCTGGTTCTCCGAATTGCCCGGACCACGGCTCCTATATGTAGGGACCCTGGACGACCGTCTCGACGTCGACGCCCTCCGCTCGGTGGCCCGCGACTGGCCACAAGGCTCGGTAGTCCTGGTCGGCCCCCTGGCCAACCGAGCCCACCTCTCCCCGGCCCTGGCCGAGCCGAACGTGGTCCTGCACGAGCCAGTGGCCCGCGAAGAAGTCGCCGCCCTGGCCCACGCCGCCGACGCCTGCCTGATCCCCCATCGCCAAACCCCCCTGACCGAGGCGATGAGCCCCCTGAAGCTCTACGAGTACCTGGCCTCCGGCAGCCCCACCGTGGCCACCGACCTAGAGCCAGTCCGCCGAGTCGACGGCCCGGTCCTCCGGGTGCCCCCCGGAGGCGACTTCGCCGCCGCGGTCCGCCTGGCTCTGGCAAACGGCCGCACCCCCGAACTCGAGCGTCACCGTTTCATCGAAGAGAACTCCTGGTCCACCCGCACTGCCCAGGTATTGACCTTGGCTCTCGCGCCCGAGCGAAAGGTCGTGTCACCTGCGCCGTTGGTCACTTGAGCACAGGAGGGTGTGCCCAACTGACCGACGATGAGCGAGGGCGCCTGTGGTTCACCGCTCGGCGACGAGGTGCAGGCAGTCGCCCTCTAGGACCCGGTCGCTGAGGAAGAGGAGGGGGGCGAGGGCCCAGGCGAGGATGCGGAAGCCACGGCCCTCGAAGCGGAGGCGGCCGAGGGTTGCGTACTGGAGGCTGCCGAGTGGGCTGGGGCGCATCGAGGCGGCGGTGATCTCTACGGGCCGCAGGTCGGCGGACTTGACGAGGGTCGAGAGTGAGTCGCGGTCGAAGTGCTGGAGGTGGCGGGGCAGGTCGAGCTGGAACCAGGCGGAGCCGAAGAGGCGGCGGTGCCAGCTGCCGAAGTTCGGGACCGCGATCGCCAGTAGACCGCCGGGACGCAGCAGGCGGGCGGCGTCGGCGACGGCCTGGGCGGGGTCATCGATGTGCTCAAGGGAGTGGTTGAAGAGGATCGCGTCGAACTCGCCGTCCTTCCAGGGCGCATCGGCGAGGGTGCCGGCGACCGCTTCGACCCCGATCGCCCGCGCGTGCTCGGCGGCCGCGCTGGAGGGCTCGATGCCGGCGACGCTCCAGCCGCGGCGACCGAAGATCGCCGCCAGGTCTCCGGTGCCGCAGCCGACGTCGAGGAGCCGGCCCGGCGGGCGTTGCCAGACCTTGCGGTAGGGGCCGAACTGGACGATCGCCTGCCGCTGCAGCGCTCCCAGCCGTTCGCCGAGCGATGGGCGGTGGTCGCCGACGTTCGGCTCGTAGGCGCTGTAGCTCTCGGGGTAGTAGGTGGCGAAATCCTTGGGCCGCAGCCGCGGATGGGTGAAGGCGAGGCCGCAGCCAGGGCAGGAGAGAACGTTGAAGTTCCCGGGCGCCCCGGTCAGCCGGTCGTGGCCGCGGAGCAACACCTGCGCCTGCTCGACCTGGTTCCCACAACCGGGACAGGTGGGGCGCGAGGGCGCGGCGGTGCTCCTGGCGATCAGCGTGGTGTTCATCAGACGGTCTTCCGGCTCGTCTGATCGCGCGCGAGGACGAAGGCAATCGCCGCGATGAAGCAGAAGAGATACGGCAGCTGGGGAAAGGAGAGGAAGTCGAGTAGCGCGCCGCTGATCAAGGCGACGATGATCGCCGCGGCCGCCGCCATCGCTGGCGGCGCTCGCTCGGGGTCGCCGGAGCGGGCGACGCGGTTGGCCTCACGGAAAGAGGTGACGTAGATCGCCAGATAGGCGAGCAAGCCGAGCAACCCGACGCCAATCGCAAGGGTCAGGTAGAGGTTGTCGAGAATCCGGTGCTTCTTCTGGTCGTAGCTGCCATAGCCGCGCCCAAGCAACGGGTGGTCGACGACGTCGGGAACGACCGCTTCGTAGTCGCTGACCCGGTCCTGGGTCGTGTTGACCTTGTTGACCGATCCCGGCGCGAACTGGTTGATCACGCCGCCCAGTGCCCCGGGCGCCGTCAGGTGGATCACCACGAACAGGACCAGGGCAAGCGGCGTCAACCGCAGCATCGCCCGCGGCTTGTAGGCGGTCAGGACCAGCACGCAGACGACCGGCCCGACGATCGCCGTCTTCTTCTGGGTCGCGACTGCCCCCGCGATCAGCACCACCACGACCGCCCCATAGAGCAGCCGCTTTGAGCGATCCGGCGCTTTCAGCAGCCAGGCGAAGGCGAACGGCAGCGTCATCGAGAGCATCACCGCGGGGACCAGCGGATGGATGCCCGGCCCGAAGATCTGCACCCGCCCGATCGAGTCGATCATGCCGAGTTCCGGGGGCCGTACGTAGCCGGGGAACATCGGGCCGATCCAGTCGTGGAAGGGGTTGATCCCGAGCCGGTACTCGGCGACCACCGAGAGGGCGACGATGCAGGCGAGGACCAGCATCGCCTGGATCATCTTTGTCACCTCACTCGCCCGCAGGATCGAGGCCGAAAGCGCGAAGAAGATGCCGTAGGTGGCGAGCAGGGCGAGCTGCTTGACCGCGAGTTCCATCTCGCCGAGCCTGATCAGCGATTCCCCCCGCAGGAGGATGCTGATCGCGGCCACCGCGGTGAAGATCGCGAAGGCCCAGTGGACCGGGCTTAGCCGTAGCGACCAGCCGTTGCGGACGGCCTTGACGCTGAGCATCCAGAGGCCGATTAGCAGCACCAGCATCGGCCGGTCGAGGGTGGCGTCGATCGGGCCCCCGACGGGCAGCTTGATGCTGTCGAAGGGAACCAGCCACAGCATCGCGACGAACGAGAAGAGGGCCCACGGAAGCAGGCGCGTGGTCCGCGGCCAGTCGGCGGTCCGGCTCGCGGGATGCAGCACGGTGCGCGCGGATGCACGCCGTGCACCGCTCACGGGCTGCCCGATCAGCGGGCCGGACCCGGTCGTCGCCTCCATTAGCGCAGCGGCGTCGTTGCGCGTTTGGCGAGCGGCTCGTCGGGCTCGTCTTTGGCGAGCCGCGGCGGTTCGAATCCGGAGCCGGGGTCAGGTACCGGCTGCACCGCTTCGTGAACCGGTTGCACGGGGGCCGGCGCGGCCTCCCGCTGGTCGAGGCGATTGAGCGCCCGCCAGCGGGCGACGAAGGTCGGTACGACCAGGATCGCCGCGCACCCCAGCCCAAAGACGAGGAGGAAGGCGAGCACCATCATGATCGCGTTGTTCGAGCCGCCGAGGGTGCCCCCCTCGGGCGCGCCCAGCTGCCGGACGATGACGCCGTTTCGCACCGGCGTGCCGTCGGTCCGCAGTTCCTGGACGTATTCCTTCAAGGTCGCGAAGGAGGCGCTGGCGAGGGCGACGGCGCGATCTGAAGTCGCCGCCTGGGCGGAGACGGTGAGGATCGGCACGCCTTCCTGGGCGGTGAAGACGAGGCGGTTCTGGGCGCCTTCCTGGAGCAGTTCTTCGGCCCGTTCGTCGGCGGGCTGGGAGGCGTAGCCCTGCTGTCCGTTGGCGGGGCTGAAGGGGCCGCTGGTCGAGATCGTCTGGGGCGGGATGCCGACGCGTTTGGCGATCTTCGCCCGGGCAGCGAGGCTGCTCAGGTACTGGCCGTAGATTTTCGCTCGGGTCGCGAGGGCGTCGAGGGTCCCCGCTTCGGCGCCGGTGACCAAGGTCGACTGCGGGGAGTCGATCAGGATCTGGCTCGAGGCGGCCGACACCGACAGCTCCCGGTTGTGGATCCCAGGCGGGTTGAGGTTGATCTGGTACGCGGAGTAGATCGCGGCGACGAAAGCCAGGGCGACGACCAGGCCGACCAACAGCTTGCGCTGCCACAGCTCTCGGGCGATTTCGACGAATGCCATCGAGCTATGAACGCATGAAAAACGTAGGAACTTTCGCCTCTTCCGAGCTAACCCTAAATCTTCCCTTAAGGTTGCCCGCCGCTCGGGCTCGTCCGCGCAGCTCGCGGGCGACGAAACGGCGGTATTGCTCGTCTTCGACGCGCCCTTCGCGGCGCAGTGCCGCCCGCACGTAGCCGTAGAGGAAAGCCAGGCCCGAGAGCCCTCGCGGTCGCAGGCAGGCGACCTTCAGCGAGCGCAGCGCCACCCACCAGAAGCCGTAGCGAAGGATGTAGGCGCACTGGCCGTGCCGGGCCCGGCCGCGCAGGGTGCCGCCGCGGGTGGCCACCGGCCGATGGTGGCGCGCGGCGAGCTCGGACAGCGAGCGGGTCTCATAGCCCCGCATGCGGGCGTAGGTCTCATCGATCGTGTCCCAGCCCAGCCGCTCCTGGATCCCGCCGATTGCTTCGAAGCACTCGCGGCTGTAGAGCTTCAGTGCCCCCCTCACATGGTGGGCGGGCACCTTGGTCGGCTGCCAGCCGCTGTCGCCGGGCTCCAGCAGGGCGCCGCCGGAGATCCCCAGGTCGGGCTCCTCGGCGAAGCGCTCAAGCAGGCGCTCCAGGTACTCCGGCGGCAGCTCGACGTCGGCGTCGAGCTTGCCGATGTGGGTGAAGTCACGGACGTCGACACTCGCCACGGCGGCGTTGAAGGCAACCGCCTCCGCCGCCAGGGCCAAGCCGTCGTCTCCCGCGGGCCGATCCCTCGCCGGCGCCTGGCGGATCTCCAGGAACGGCACCTCCTCGGCGTAGCGAGCGAGCATCTGCGGGGTCTCGTCGGTCGAGCCGTCGTCGACGATCAGCCAGAGGTCGGGCGGACGGCTCTGCGCCGCCACCGCGCGGATCGTGCTCTCGAGGTGGACGGCCTCGTTGTAGGCGGGGGTGACCAGGAGGAGACGTGACACCTCAAACGCTCCTCGCGCCCTCGACCAGGCCGTCGACCAGCTCGAGGTACTGCCGGCGCTGGCGCCGCCACTCGATCTGGGCAAGCCGCTCGGAGGCTCCTTCCGCGCGCGCCAGGGCGCTCTCGGGCGCGCGGCGAACCCCTTCGATCGCCGCGGCAAACGACCCCGCGTCGCCCGGTTCGGCGAGGAGGACATCGTCGCCGAAGTAGCGCTCGATCACCGGCAGGCGCGAGGCGACCACGGGCAGCCCCATGTGCACGTACTCGAGCAGCTTGACCGGCAACAGCAGCTCGGTGAAGTCGTCGCGGAGGGTGGGGACGACTCCCAGGTCGGCTTCTTCGAGCCGGGCCGGGATCTCCTCGACCGGGGTAGGCCGGGGTGCAATGTGCACTCCCTCGGGCGCGAGCTCGGCGGTGACAGCGGCAAGTTGGGCGGCCGCCTCGGCGTCGGAACCGAGGACTTCCAGGCTCACCTCGGCGCCGCGCTGGCGCAGCGTCCCCACCGCCTGGACGAGGGTCTCGACACCGAATCGGCCCGCCAGGCCGCCGTGGTAGACGATCCGCATCTCCCCCTCGGTCGGTGGAGGGGAGGGCACCCGCCGTTCGCCGAAGACGCGCTCGTCGGGGGTGTTCATCACCACTTGCGTGCGCTCGGCGCTGACGCCGCGTGCCGCGAGGAGGTCGCGAGCCTCGGGGGTGACGAAGACGAGGCCGTCGGCGAGGGCGGCGCTGACCCGCTCCTCGGTGCGGATCAGCCGCACCAGCGGGTGGCCCGGGGAGCGGTCGAAGAGGGTCGCGAACAGCTCCGGGAAGGTGTCGTGGAAGTTGAGGATGATCGGCGTTCCCCGCAGCTTCGGCCGCCAGGCGGCGAAGACGAGCGCGTCGGGCATGTTGTGGATCTCGATCAGGTCGAAGGGGTCTTCCCGGTCGAGTGCGCTCACCTTGCGGGCGGCGCCGGCGAGGAAGCGGGCGTTGCCGCTGAGGTAAGCGCGGGCACCGCCACGCGGCTTCGTGGCCGCGGCCTGGTGGAGGTTGATCTGGCCGGAGCCGACGCGGATCTCCTCTGCCTCGTTGAGGCAGACGCAGTCGACGCGGTCGCCCCGTTCGGCTAGGGCTCGGGCCTGGCGCTGGATGCGGGAGTCGACGACGAAGTCCGAGTAGTGGACCATGCAGACCCGCAGGCCGCCACGGCGTTCGGCGGCGGGTGGGGCCTCAGTTATCTGCCGGGCCTTCAAAACTTCTCACCGCCGCCACGATCTCGTCGATCTGCCGATCCTCGATCGCCGGGAAGATCGGCAGCGAGCAGTTTTCGCCGGCGAGCCGCTCTGCCACCGGCAGGCTGCCGGGGCCAAGGCCCAGGTCCGCGTAGGCCGGCTGGAGGTGGATCGGAGTCGGGTAGTGGATGGCGCTCGCGACCCCGCGGGAGTCGAGGTGGTCGCGCAGGGCGTCGCGCTCGGCGCAGCGGATGACGAAGAGGTGGTAGACGTGGTCGCTGTCGGCAGCAGCCGGAGCGGGGGCGATCACGCTGCTTCCCGCCAGCCCCTCGCGCAATGCCTGGGCGGCGTCGCGGCGGCGCTGGTTCCAGTCGGGCAGGTAGCGCAGCTTGACCTCGAGGATCGCCGCCTGCAGGGTGTCGAGGCGGTGGGTGCCGGTGGCTAGCTCGTGATGGTGGCGGGTGCCCTCGCCGTGCGAGCGCAGGAGCCGCACCTTGGCGTCCAGCTCGGGGTCACTGGTGACGAGGGCGCCGCCGTCGCCCCAGCCGCCGAGGTTCTTGGTCGGGTAGAAGCTGAAGCAGCCGGCGTCACCGAGCGAGCCGACCGGGCGGCCGCGGTAGAGGGCGCCGTGCGCCTGGCAGGCGTCCTCGATTACGGCGATCCCACGCTCGCGGCAGAGCGCCAGCAGCGGGTCCATGTCGACCGGACGGCCGAAGAGGTGGACGGGGATCACGCAGCGGGTCTTCGGGGTGAGGGCGCGCTCGACGATCTCCGCCGTGATCAACGCGGTGTCGTCCTCGACGTCGACGATCACCGGCGTCGCGCCGACCGTGCTGACCGCCTCGGCGGTAGCGATGAAGCTGTAGGTGGGGACGATCACCTCGTCGCCGGGGCCGATCCCGAGCGCCCGCAGGGCGATCTCCAGCGCCGCCGTTCCGGAGGAGACTCCGGCCGCGTACGTGGTCCCGCAGAACTCGGCGAAGGCCGCCTCGAAGCGCTCGAGTTCGGGGCCGAGGGTGAAAGCGGACTTGCTGGCGATCCGCTCGACGACTTCCATCAGCTCCGCGAAGAGCTCGGGGAAGGCGCTGTCGAGGCGGATGAAGGGCACGCTCGTGCCCTCGGTCGCGGCCAGCGGCAAGACGGGATTGGAAGCGGTTGCGGTGCTCACGTAGTTACCTCTCTGGGAGTGGTCTGGTCAAACTCGAGAAACAGGGCGGCGGCCTCGCGCCGCGAGCTCACACCGAACTTGGCGAAGGCGGAGGAGAGGTGACTCTTGACCGTGCTTTCGGAGAGGTACAGCTCCTCTGCAATCTGGGCGTTGGTGAGTCCCTCGGAGACGTAGGTGAGCACCTGCCGCTCGCGATGCGAGAGGGCAGGCGGCTGGACGGTTGCTCGCAGCTCGCGTGGCACTACCGATTGGCCGGAGCCGACAGCGCTGACCGTCACCGCCAGGGTCGACTCGATCAGCGGCTCGAAGACGATCGCGTCGGCGCCGGCGTCAAGGCCGCGGCGGACCCCGGTGCCGGTTGCCGGCGGCGAGATCGCGATGATCGCGACTCCTGGTATCTCGCGGCGGACGCGGCGCAGTGTCGCCACCTCAGCAGGCCGGTCGAGATCACAGACAAGGACGGTGATCGCCGGCGCTTCGAGGCCGAGGCCGATCAGCTCTTCGGCCTCGTCGACGAAGATCAGGGCGGCGGTTCGCTCCAGCCGCTCTAACGCCTCCTCGATGCGGCGGCGGGTGTTCTCCGAATCGGCGCCGAAGACCACGCAGAGCTGGTCGGCTGAAGTTTGGGTAGGAGCAGTTGGCTCACTGAGGACGGCCACGGATCACAAACGGACGAGGTGACCAAAAGCTTGCGCACGCAGGGCTCGTTGAGAGGGCAATGGGTGGGAACGAGTCGGTAGCCCCTGCGAACGACGCTCCGTACCGTCTGCTCGACGACGTTTCGCTGGGCGAGGGCGTCGCCATCTACTCTTTCACCAACCTCTACGGGTGCACGGTCGGGTCCGGCACGCAGATCGGCACCTTCGTCGAGGTTCAGCGTGGGGCGGTGATCGGTTCGGCCTGCAAGATCCAGAGCCACACCTTCATCTGCGATGGCATCCAGATCGAGGACGAAGTCTTCGTTGGCCACGGTGTCGTCTTCGTTAACGACAAGCACCCGAGGGCGACCGATGCCGAGGGTTCCCTGCAGGGCGAGGCGGACTGGGAGCTGCAAAGGACGCTGGTCGAGCGGCGCGCCAGTATCGGCTCCGGAGCGACCATCCTTGGCGGCGTGCGGATCGGCGCCGAAGCTACGGTCGGGGCCGGTGCGGTCGTCGTTGCTGACGTCCCCGCCGGCGTCACCGTGGTTGGCAACCCGGCACGGGTCCTTCCGGGGCGGGGAGCGAGCTCAGCGCCAGTGCTGCAGTAGGTCCGCCTCGGCGACTTCGCGTACCGCTCGCGCCGGTACCCCCATCACGACGGTGCGCGGGGCGACGTCGGTGGTAACCACGGCGCCGGCGGCGACGAAGGCCTCCTCGCCGATCTCGACCCCCGGGCAGAGCGTCGACCCGCCGCCGACCCGGCAGGCACGCCGCAGCAGCGGCCCTTCGAACTCGAACTCCGGCCCGTGGCGGTCCATCGTGTTGTCGTTGGTCAAGGTCACGCCGGGGCCGACGAAGACGTCGTTCTCGATCCTGGTCCCGCCGGTGATGTAGCAGCGGGTCTGAATGCTGACCCGCTCCCCGATCACGACGCCAGGGTCGACCGAGACGTAGCTGCCCACCGTCGAACCGGCACCGATCACAGCCCCGTCGCGGATCTGAGCATGGTCGCCAACCCTAGCTCCCGCCCCAATCCGGACCCGCGAGTGGATCACCGCGTGCCCCCCGATCAGGACCCCGTCCCCAATCTCCACGTCCTCGCCGAGCAATAGGCCGGGGGCCAGGTCGGAGGGAGTGAGGATGGCTCCGGGCATGAGGGCGGGGATCGTAGCGCCGCGGACGCGATGCCTCGCCTCTCCGAACTTGACCCCGCCATAGCGAGGACAAGTTCGGACTCGCCGAATCTCGCCCCCTTCCTGAGCGGGGATAGCGCAAGCTGCGGCGGCGGCGGCGCGTTATTTCTCGTGATGCATGACGTCTGCGTGATCATCGTTTCCCATGACGGCAAGCGCTGGCTCGACGCTGCGCTGTCCAGCCTCTTCGCCAGTGCGGGTGTGCTTGACCTCGACGTGGTCGTCGTCGACAACGGCACTGACGGCTCGGCCGCCTATGTCGAAGAGCACTTTCCTCGGGCACGCACGATCACTTGCCAAAATCGCGGCTTCGGGGCGGCCAACAACGAGGGACTGGCGACGGCGGACGCCCGCTATGTCCTCTTCCTCAACCCCGACACCGAATTCCTCGACGGCAACCTCGCCGAGCTGATTGCGGTGATGGATCGCCGGCCCGGGGTGGGACTTGTCGGGGTGCGCCAGGTCGGCGGCAGCGGCGAGTTGGCGCCGAGCATGCGGCGGTTTCCGTCCACCACAAACATGCTCGCCGAAGCGCTGGCGGTGGAGAAAGTGCCGCTACTCAGGCGCTTCGTCGGCGAGCGCGTGCTCGATCCGCAGCGCTACGACCGCGAGTCTCCCTGCGACTGGACTTCTGGCTCCTTCATGCTCGTCCGCGGCCAAGCCCTGCGAGTCTGCGGCGGCTTCGACGAGCGCTTCTTCCTCTTCTCCGAGGAGACCGATCTCTGCTGGCGCCTGCGCCGGGGGGGCTGGGGGATCGTGCACCTGCCGCTGGTGACGATCCGCCACTTCGAGAGCGAGCGCTCCGCCAGCCCGCTGATGGAAGCCCAGGCCGCTTACGCCCGCCTGCAATTCGCCCGCAAGCACTTCTCCCGGGTTTCGCCGTACCGCTGGGCGATGGCGCTTCGCTACGCCCTCCGAGCGGGTCTACCGGCTGGCCGCGGTCATGACCAGCGACGGCGGGAGGCGGGACGCGCCGCCCTGGCGGCCGTGATCGACGAGGTGCCGCCGATCGCCGCGCCGGCGGCGCCACCCGCTCAGGCGACGACCGTCAGCGCCGCGGGGATGGCGCGCAGCTCGATCCTGTCGCGCTCCCCGATGTAGTCGCCGTCGACCTGGATCGGGAGCGGCCGGAGTGAACCGTCCCGCTCCTCGGAGATCGTCTCCACGACCGCATGGGTGACGTCGGCGAAGTGGGCGATCTGTTTGTGGCGGGCCGCCGGCCGGCTCTCGCTGAAGAGGCGGTTGATCAGGGTCGGCATATCGCGTTGGGTCGCCCGTTTCAGGACCGCGAGGGAGAGCGTGCCGTCGTCGATAGCGACCCCCTCGCAGACCCGGATCGGGCGGCTGGCGAAGTAGGTGAACGGGTCTGAGTTCTGGACAACCGTGGTCACGCCCTCGACCGGCTCGCGACCATCGACCGTCGTCCGCATCCGAACCGGGTTGACCAGATATTTGCGGTAAAAGCTGGAGACCCCGGCCCAGGAGTAGTAGTAGGGGCCGGCATTCCCCTTCATCGTCGGGTTGCGATCGACCCGTTTGACGACGCTCGCGTCGATCCCGGCCCCGCAGGCGAAGACGAAGTAGCGGTCGTCGACCATCCCGAGGTCGATTCTGCGCGGCTGCCAGTCGTCGGCCAGCGAGAGCAGATGCTCGGTCGCGTCGACCACGTCGTTCGGCATCCCCAGCGTCCGCGCGACCACATTGGTCGAGCCCCCGGGCAGGATCGCCACCGGCAAGTCCGTCCCGGCCAGCCCGTTGACGACCTCGTTCAACGTCCCGTCTCCGCCGAAAGCCACAACCACGTCATAGCCCCCGTCCAGCGCCTCCCGCCCGATCTCGGTCGCATGGTTCTGCGCCTGGGTCGAGACCGCTTCCACGTCGAACCGCCCCTGCAGCGCATAGACCACGAGGTTTTTCAGCCGATCGGAAACCGTCGTCGCATACGGGTTGACGATCAGCAGCATCCGTTTCTTCGCCGGCTTGCGGCGACGGAGATGGCGGAGCTGGGCAGACACGGACGCTGGAGCCTAATGCCGCCGCTTCACCTAGGCTGCCGCCGATGATCGACCGACGCGAGATGGGGGCGATCTTTGTCGGCGGGGCTCTAGGGACGCTGTTGCGGGCGGCGCTGTTTGAAGCGATGGGGGAGGGGGCGCCGGGGTGGCCTTGGGCGACTCTGGTTGTGAACGTCGTCGGGGCGTTCCTGCTCGGCTACCTGGTCACGGCGCTGCCGCCGGTGACGCGGCACCGGCCGCTCTGGACCACCGGGTTTTGCGGCGGGCTGACGACCTTCTCGACGCTGCAGGTGGAGCTGCTGAAGATGCTCGAAGCCGGGCATCTCGGGATCGCGCTCGGCTATGCGGGGGCCAGCGTGGTCGCTGGACTAATCGGCGTGCAGGCCGGGGTCATGCTGGCGCGGAGGCCACAGGTCCGGTGAGCATCGGCGTCTGGATCGGGGTCGCCGTCCTCGGCGGCGTGGGAGCGGTTCTGCGCTTCAGTGTCGACTGGCTGATCTCGCTGCGGGCCGGGTTCCGGTTCCCCTACGGCATCCTCGTCGTCAACGTTAGCGGCGCCTTTGTATTGGGTGTGTTGGCGGGAAGCAGGCTCCATGGCGACGGCTACCTCCTCGCCGGCGTCGGCCTGCTCGGCTCCTACACGACCTTCTCGACCTGGATGCTCGACACCCAGGAGCTCGAGGCACGCGACGAAAGGCGCGGCGCCGTCGTCAACGTCGCCCTCAGCCTGGCGCTCGGCCTCGGCGCGGCCGCACTCGGCCACGCGATCGGAACCCACCTGTGACCAGGAGCGCCCGGTCTTTGCCGCGCTCCCGTATGCGAGAGTCAGCCCTCCGGACCCCAGAGCACGAGCGAAAGGCATGAGCATGGAAGCGCTGCGCAGGAAACTCAGCTACGCAAACGTGATGGCGACGATCGCCGTCTTCATCGCCCTCGGCGGCAGCGCATATGCCGTCACCAAGCTGCCACCGAATAGCGTCGGCTCCAAGCAGCTGAAGAAGAACGCCGTGACCGCCGCCAAAATCAAGGACGGCGTGATCACCGGCCAGAAGATCAAGCTCTCGACCCTCGGCACGGTCCCCAGCGCAAGCAGCGCCGCCACCGCCACCACTGCTGGCAGTGCGAACAGCGCCGCTACCGCCGGCAGCGCCGGCACGGCTGGAAACGCCGCAAACGCCGACGCCCTGGGCGGCCAGCCGGCTTCGGCCTTCGCTGCCTCGACGGTCGTGCGCAGCGCCACGGTCGACTCCTCCGGCGCGCTCGTGGCGGCGAAAAGCGATGGTGTTGTCTTCAAAAACTTCCTCCACACCGGCGAAGGTATCTATTGCCTCAAGGGTCTGAACCCGGCGCCGCGCACGGCGGTCGCGTCGGTCGACACCACGGCGGAACAGGGAAGCACCGTCGCCACTTCCATCAACGTCGAATCCGAATGCCAGGTGACGATCTTCACCTACGACAAAGCCGGCAGCGACGACAACGAGCCGTTCTCGGTGATCGTGCACTGAGCGCCGGCGGCGCTCAGCTCGCTTCGTAGCGAATCACCGACCCGTCGTCGACTTCCCGCACCCGGCCTTCGTTGACGAGCAGGTCGGCGTGGCCGATCACCTCGGAGAGGGTGAGGAAGGCCTGGGTGACGGCGACGTTGCCCCACAGCGCCTGCGCCAGCTCGTAGGCGTTGCGGGGCTGCTCGGCGACGAGCCGGTGGATCTTCTCCTTGCGGCGGTCGTAGCCCGCCATCCGCGAGTCGATCAGCTCGGCGTGGTCGGTGATCGGCTCGCCGTGGCCAGGGAGGACGATCTCCGCGGGCATCTCGCGCGTCTTGCGCAGCGACTCGATGTAGGTGGCGAGCGCCTGGGTCCGGCGCGAGGAGCCGTCGAGCGGGCGGGTGATCAACGGGTTGGAGGAGATCTTCGGCAGCAGGTGGTCGGCGGCGATCAGGATCCGCCGCTCCTCATCCCAGAAGACCGTGTCCGAGGGGCTGTGGCCCGGCCGGTGCAGGACTTCCAGCCGTCGGTCGCCGAGCTCCAGCGTGCCGCCGTCCTCCAGCGGCCGCGTCACCTCGACGTGCGAGCCCCAGCCGCGGAAGCTGCGGGAGACGCTGCGCAGGGCCACGGTCACGTCCTCAGGGATGCCGTTGCGCAGCATCACCTCGACCGCGAACGCGTCCTCCTCCTCGGCATCCTCGTCGAATGCCGCCAGCCGCTTCGCCGCCGCTCCCAGCGCCGCTACCTCGGCGCCCGAGTGCTCGACCAGGATCTCGACCAGGCCGAGGTGGTCGATGTGCTGGTGGGTGACGACGATCAGCTCGAGGTCGGCGAGCTCGTGGCCGCGCTCGGCCAGCCGCGCGGTCAGCTCGTCGAGCGCTTTGCCCGAGTTCGGCCCGGTGTCGACCAGGGTCAGCGGCGCGTCCTCGATCAGGTAGCAGTTGACCCGCCCGACCGCGAACGGGGTCGGGATCGCGAAGCGGTGGATGCCGGCCAGCGCCGCCTGCTCGAGCGCTTGCTCGGGCGTCGCCGTCACGAGCGGATCAAGCCGAGCACCTCGTCACGCCGCCGCTCCATGTCCTCGCGCGAGCTCAGCGACTCGAGGTTCAGCCGCAGCAGCGGCTCGGTATTGGAGGGGCGGACGTTGAAGTGCCAGTCGGGATAGTCGACCGAGACCCCGTCGAGGTGGGTGATCTCGCCATCGGAATAGCGCGCTTCGATCTCGTCCATCTTCGCCTGGGCGTCGGCGACCTCGGAGTTGATCTCGCCCGAGATGAAGTAACGGGAGCGGAACTCGTCCATCAGCTCGGCCAGCGAGCGGCCGTCGAGCGAGAGCAGCTCCAGTACCAGCAGCGCCGGGATCGTCCCCGAGTCGGCGTTCCAGAAGTCGCGGAAGTAGTAGTGGCCGGAGACCTCGCCGCCGAAAGCCGCACCCTCCTCGCGCATCCGTGCCTTGAAGAAGGCGTGGCCGACGCGCGAGAGATCGGAGCGGCCGCCCTCGGCGGCGACCAGGTCCGGCACCGCGCGGCTCGACCGCGGGTCGTAGAGGATCGTCGCGCCAGGGTTCTTCTGCAGAATCGAACGCGCCAACAGGGCGCAGATGAAGTCGCCGTCGCAAAACGTCCCGGTCGCGTCGATGAAGAAGCAGCGGTCGGCGTCGCCGTCCCAGGCGATCCCGAGATCGGCGCCGCTCTCCTGGACCCGCGCGATGATCATCCGCCGGTTCTCCTCCAGCAGCGGGTTCGGCTCGTGGTCGGGGAACTCGCCGTTCGGCACGAAGTACATCTCCTCCAGCTCTAGCGGCAGCTGCTCGAGGATCGGGCCGACCATTGGCCCGCCCATCCCGTTGCCGCCGTCGACCACGACCTTCATCGGCTTCACGTTCGCCGGATCGATGAAGGAGAGGGCGTGAGCGTGGAACTCGTCCCAGACGTCGACCTCCTCCGCCGAGCCGCCGCCCGGCGCCTCGCCGAGCCCGCCTTCGATCTCGGCCTTGACGTCGCCGATGCCGGCGTCGCCGGAGAGCGGCAGCGCCCCCTCGCGCACCAGCTTCACCCCGGTGTAGGCCTTCGGGTTGTGCGAGGCGGTGACCATCGCGCCGCCGTCGAGCTCATGGGAACCGACCAGGTGGTAGAGCATCTCGGTCGCGACCATGCCGGCGTCGATCACGGTCACGCCCTCGGCCACAAGGCCGTCGCGCACCGCACCCGCCATCTGCGGCGCGGTCAGTCGCATGTCGCGCCCGAGGCCGACCCGCAGCTCGCTCGGCTGCTTGTCCCGCAGCCGTCCCAGCACCCGGGCGAAGGCGCGGCCGATCGCCCGCGCGGTCGTCTCGTCCATCTCCGAGCCGTAGAGGCCACGAATGTCGTAAGCCTTGAAGATCTCCGGCGGCGCCAGGGGGGAGGTGTGGTTCAAAACGCTCCTTTCAAAGCCTCGTAGCTCTGCTCGATCGACTGCGGCATCACTTTGGTGTCGGCAATCACCGGCATGAAATTGTTGTCGCCGGCCCAGCGCGGGACGACGTGCATGTGGATGTGGTGCTCGACCCCCGCGCCCGCCACGCGGCCCTGGTTGAAGCCGACGTTGTAGCCGTGCGGTTGGTAGATGCTCTCGAGCCGCTCCATCGCCCGCTGCGCCAGCGCCATCATCTCCGCCAGCGTCTCGGCCGGGATCTCCTGCAGGCGGCCGACGTGGTCGTAGGGCGCCACCATCAGGTGCCCGTTCGTATACGGGAAGAGGTTGAGGATCACGAAGCTGTGCTCACCCCGGTGGACGATTAGGTTCGCCTCGTCGTCATCTGCCGCCGGCTTGGCGCAGAAGATGCACTCCTCCTCGATGTCCTTCGACGCGTCCTTCACGTAAGCGAGGCGCCAGGGCGCCCAGATGCGGAAATTTGCCACGGGCCACCCATCCTTACAGAGCGGGAGCTCAGAGCCAGCGGCGCTTGCGGAAGTAGGCGACCAGCCCGATCAGCACCAGTGCCATCACTCCGAGGACGACGAAGAACCCGGCCTGGTTGTGTTCGTCGGGGACCCAGGTGTTCATCCCCATCACGCTGGCGATCAGGGTCAGCGGCAGAATCACGACGCTGATCGAGGTCAGCACGCGGAGGATGTCGTTGAGGCGATGGGAGATCACCGACTCGTTGGTCTCCTCGAGCGCCTCGGCGACCTCCTTGTAGTTTTCGAGCATGTCCCAGATCCGCTCGTGGGCATCGACGATGTCGTCGAAGTAGATCTCGAGGTCGAAGTCCGAGGCGAGGTAGCGTTGTTTGACCTTCTCGAGGTCGCGCAGGACCGGCCGCTGCGGCCGGATCACCTTGCGGAAGTTGATGATCTCCTGCTTGACGTTGGAGATGTCACGCACAACCGCCTCGGCCGCCTCTTCGAAGATGTCGTCCTCGAGCGCGTCGAGCTTGTTGCCGATCTTGCGCAGCATCGGGAAGCAGTAGTCGAAGCTGTCGTCGACGAGGCGATAGAGCAGGTAGCCGGACCCCCGCGAGAAGAGCTGTTCGCGCAGCTCCTCTTTGGCCCGGCAGCGCTCGAACAGGTACTCGACCGGTTGCAGCGGCAGGTTCGGGATCGTGACTACGTAGTCGGGGCCGACGAAGAGGTCGAGCTCGCCGGCGCCCAGCCGCCCGGCGGCGGGGTCGAAGATCGGCAGGTGGAGGACGATGAAGAGGTAGTCGTCGTAGACGTCGATCTTCGGCCGCTGGTTGCGCGAGAGCACATCCTCGAGGTCCAGCGCGTGGAAATCGAAGTGCTCCTCGAGCCAGGTGCGCTCCAGCGATCCCGGCCACTCGATGTTGACCCAGCGCAGGCCGTTCGACTCGATTTCCTCGACGTTGGGCTTCTGGGGCTCAGGCGCCGCCGGCTGAGAGACGAGCTCGCCGCGCCGGCCGGGCCGTCGCAGCCTCGGTTTCGGAAGGTTCGGCATCGTTTAGTCCGATCGTCTCGTCGTGCAGCGGGCTCATCGCGGTGCCTAGGTTAGCCGCCTTGCAGCCGGTAGAAGCTGACGCCGGTCCCTGGTAAGGTTCTTGCCACATAAGCGCCACATCTAGAGGGGTGGAGGGACTGGCCCATTGAAGCCCCGGCAACCATCGCGACCGCAAGGTCGAGACAGGTGCCAACTCCAGCAGGTCGCACAAGCAGAAATGCAGAGGCGATTTGGAAGATGTGGGGAGACGTCCGACCGGACCTCGCCCCACAAATGGCGAGGTTTTTTCGTAAGAGCGAAAAGAGGATCGGATGTCAGTCGAGAGCTTGAAGTGCAAGGAGTGCGGGGCGACCTACGAGCTGGACGCCAGCTACGTCTGTGAAAACTGCTTCGGCCCGCTGGAGGTTTCCTACGACCACAGCAGCCTGGACGCGGCCGAGGTGAAGCGCGGGATCCAGGCCGGATCGCAGGGGATCTGGCGCTACAGCGACTTTCTCCCGTTCAAGGAGCGCGCCAGCGACCCGCTGGAGCCAGGGCTGACGCCGCTACTGAAGGCGGATCGGCTGGCCGAGCGGCTGGGGACCGGCGCCGAGATCTGGATCAAGAACGACGCCGCCAATCCGACCCACTCGTTCAAGGACCGGGTGGTCGCGGTCGCGGTCGCGAAAGCGAAGGAGCTCGGCTTCGACACCGTCGCCTGCGCCTCGACCGGGAACCTGGCGAACGCAGTCGCCGCCCACGCCGCCGCAGCGGGCCTTGACTCTTACGTCTTCGTCCCGGCCAACCTCGAGGAGCAGAAGCTGCTCGCGACCGGCGTCTACGGGACCAACCTGGTCGGCGTCCGCGGCAACTACGACGACGTCAACCGCCTCTGCACCCAGCTGGCCGAAACCCGACCCTGGGCCTTCGTCAACGTCAACCTGCGCCCCTACTACGCGGAGGGCTCGAAGACGCTCGCTTACGAGACCGTCGAGCAGCTCGGCTGGAAACTGCCGGACCGCGTGGTCAGCCCGATCGCCTCTGGCTCGCTCTTCACCAAACTCGGCCGTGGTTTTCAGGAGTGGCTCGACCTCGGCCTGGTCGAGGGCAAGCAGCCGGTCTTCAACGGTGCTCAAGCCGAGGGATGCAGCCCGGTCGCGACCGCCTTCGCCGAAGGCTGGGAAGTCTGCAAACCGCAGCGACCGGAGACGATCGCCAAGAGCCTCGCAATCGGCGATCCCGCCGACGGGCCCTATGCGGTCGAGCACGCGCGCAAAACCGGCGGCGGCGTCGACTCGGTCACCGACCAGGAGATCCGCGAAGGGATCAAGCTGCTGGCGGAGACGACCGGCATCTTCACCGAGACCGCCGGCGGGGTCACCGTCGGCGTCCTGCGCAAGCTGGCCGAACGGGGCGAGCTGAGCGACGGCGAGCGGGTCGTCGTCTACATCACCGGCGAGGGCCTGAAGACGCTCGACGCGACCCGCGATACGTTCCAGATGCACGAGATCGACCCCAGTCTCGACAGCTTCGAGACCGAGTTCCGCCAGGAGGTAGCCGCCTAGATGTCAGTCACCGTGAAGATCCCGACGCAGCTGCGCGCCGCCACCGGCGGCGAAGCCGAACTCGACGTCGAAGGTTCGACCGTCGGCGAGGTCCTTGACGCCGTCTTCGACGCCCACGGCGGCCTTCGCGACCGCATCACCCAGAACGGCGACCTGCGCCGCTTCGTCAACGTCTACGTCTCCGGCGAGGACATCCGCTTCCAGCAGGGCCTGGAGACCTCCATCAACGACGGGGATGAAGTCACGATCCTTCCCGCCGTCGCCGGCGGCTGAGCCTCTCCGAGATTGACCTCGCTATAGCGAGGAAAAGTTCGGAATCGATGAAGCCACCGGTAGTCATTCTTTGCGGCGGCCGCGGGACGCGGCTGCGCGAGCGGACCGAGTCGGTGCCGAAGGCACTGGTCGAGATCGGCGGCCGGCCGATCCTCTGGCACGTAATCCAGATCTACGCCGCGCAGGGCTTCGAGCGGTTCCTGCTAGCGACCGGCTACATGGGCGAGGCGGTGGCGGATTTCGCCGCTGCCGAGCGCTGGCCGGAGGGGGTCCGGGTCGAGTGCGTCGACACCGGGCTCGACACGCCGACCGGGGGGCGCGTGGCGGCGCTGGCGGATCCGCTGGGCGAGGAGCGCTTCTGCGTCACCTATGCGGATGGCGTCGCCGACATCGACCTTGACGGTTTGCTCGATTTCCATCGGGAGCAGGGAGCGCTGGCCACGGTGACCGTCGTGCGGCCGAACCTGCAATGGGGCGTCGCCGAGCTCGATGGCGACTCGGTCGCCGGCTTCGTCGAGAAGCCGCGCAGCGAGCACTGGATCAACGGCGGCTTCTTCTGCTTCGAGCCAGGGGTGCTCGGCTACCTGGATCCCGACACCGTGCTCGAGCGCGAGCCGCTGGAGCGTCTGGCCGCCGATGGCGAGCTGCGCGGCTACCGCCACGAGGGGTTCTGGGATTGCATGGACACCTACAAGGACGCGGTCGTCCTCAACGACCTCTGGGCCGGTGGCCGCGCCGCCTGGCGGATCTGGGACGCGGCACCGGTGGATGCACCTTGAAGCGCTCGCTGGTCACTGGCGGCCACGGCTTCGTCGCCTCCAACCTGGCGCGGGCGCTGCTCGAACGCGGTGACGCGGTCAGCGTCCTCGACCTGGCGCCGCCGCCGCGGTCGGGGCTGGCCTTGCAGGGGATCGACTCCGAGGTCGAGCTGCTCGAAGTCGACCTGCGCGACCCGGCGGCGGTGGAGGCGGCGATCTCGGCGGGAGAGTTCGACGTCGTCTTCCACCTCGCCGCGCAGACGCTGGTCGGCCCGGCGATGACCGACCCGACGCAGACCTTCGAAGTCAATGTGCGTGGCACCTGGACCCTGCTCGAGTCCTGCCGTCGCGCCGAGACCCCGGCGGTCGTCGTCGCCTCCTCCGACAAGGCATATGGCCCGAGCGACGAGCTGCCCTACCGCGAGGAGATGCGGCTGCAGCCTGCCTCCCCGTACGAGGCGAGCAAGGCGGCGGCCGACGCGATCGCGCTCAGCTACCGGCCCGCCTACGGCCTACCCGTGACCGTCACCCGTTTCGCCAACATCTACGGCGGCGGCGACCCCAACTTCTCGCGCCTGATCCCCGAGGCGATCGCCGCCGTCCTCGACGGCCGCCGTCCGCAGATCCGCTCCGACGGTAGCCCCGAACGCGACTTCCTCTACGTCAGCGACGCCGTGGCCGCCTACCTGGCCGTGGAGCACGCGGTCGGCGCCGGCGGCCCCGGCGCCGGGGAGGCGTTCAACGCCGGCGGAGAGCGCCCCTACTCGGTGGCCGAGGTCCTCCAGACCGTGGTGGACGTCTCCGGCACCGACCTCCAGCCCGAATTCCTCGGCACCGGCAACCCCAGCGGCGAGATCGACCGCCAGTACGTCGACTCGACCAAGCTCCGCGAGATGACCGGCTGGAGCCCCGAGATCGAGCTCCGCGACGGCCTGATCCGCACCCTCGACTGGTATCGCGACCACGCCGAGCTGCGTCCCGAGGCTGCCGGCCGCGCCAGCTAGTCTGAGCCCATGTGCGGGCGCTTTACCAACACCACCAAGGACACGAAGAAGATCGCTGACCGCTTCCAGGTTGAACTGGAGAAGGCGCTGGAACGGGGTGCGGGGGCGCCGGCGAAAGAGAGTGCGAAGGACGGGGGGGAGGGCAAAGCGCCTCCCGGCATGGGTCGCTTCAACGTCGCCCCTACTCAGGAGGTGCTCGTCGTCCGCGCCTCGCCCGAGCCCGAGGAGGCCGAACAGGGGGCGCGCGAGGCGAAGCTGATGCGCTGGGGGCTGGTGCCGGTCTGGGCCAAGGACCTCAAGGTCGGCTACCGGATGATCAACGCGAAAAAAGAGAACCTGCTGAAAAGCCGCGCCTACTCGCCGCTGGTTGACAAGTACCGGCACCGCTGCCTAATCGTCGCCGACGGCTTCTACGAGTGGATGAAGGCCGAGGACCCGAAGCAGCCGCGCCAGCCCTGGCGCTTCACCGTCGACGGCGGCGAGCCGTTCGCCTTTGCCGGCCTCTGCACCCGCAAGAAATGGGACGACGCGGAGGAGCGCGGCTACGACGATGGATACCTCTACACCTGCACGCTGGTGACGACGACGCCGAACGAGGTGGTCTCTCCCGTCCACGACCGGATGCCGGCAATCCTGCCCAGCCCGGATGCAGAGGCGGCCTGGCTGCGTCCCGACCTGAGCGCCGAGGACGCGGTGGCGATGTGCGGCCCGCTCGACCCGCGGCGGATGGAGGGGGCGCCGGCGAACCCGGCGCTGAACAAAGTCGGAAAAGGGATGGCCGAAGGGCCGGAGCTGCTGGTCGCGCCGCAGGAGCAGCTCGACGTCTAGCTTTCTTCGCCTTCTTCTTCGGCTTCCTGTTCTTCTTTTTCTTCGAGCTTTTCTTCTTCGGCCTGTTCGTCGATCGGCGGCGAGCGCTTCTTCAGTGCCGCCTGGGTCTGCACGGTCGCTTCGCCGGCGCTGGTTTCCAGCGTGCAGCTGATGCCCGCCGCGGGCACCTTGGTCGTTTTCCAGATCGTGAAGAAGGGCAGCTGCAGGTCCTTCTTCGGTTTCCCGGCGATGAAGTATTTGAGGTGCTCCTTGCCGACTTCATATGCGGGCCATTCGAGCTTCACTCCCTGTTCGGTGGTGAAGCGCTGGGGCCGGTCGAGCACTTCCAGCACCGCCAGTTCGCTGCTGTGGGAGCTGAAGTCCATCAGCACCGTTTCCGGCACTTCCTGGTTGTAGATGCCTTCTTCGGAGGAGCGGGGGTAGGTCCCTCGCAGGCCGCCGCTGCTCTGGGCGACTTCGGTGCCAGCGGGGGCGCGGACGGTGCAGAGGACGCGGCCGCCGCCGATCGGCGATCCGGCCGAGACGTTCAGCGTCGAGCCGACGGTGAAGAGCGAGTAGCCGCTGACATTGGTGCCGGTGGCGCGGATGTTGGTGTCGGTGAGCTGCATCTCCCCTTTGCCGCCGGGCACGGGGGCGGTGCGGGAGTCGGCGCCGGTCCCCGACTGCACCCATTCGAGGTTGGCCGCTTCACCCGAGCCCTTGCCGGTCGCGGCCAGGGCGGCGACGACGCAGGCGACCAGCCCGATCGCGACGACGATCAGCGCACCGCGCGGTGGCCGGTCGTCCTGGGGGTTGGCGGGCTGGGCGGCGTCGGCCACGGCGCGACAGTATTGGAATCGGAAGCGGATTCGCGGGCTTGCGATACCTCGACACCGTTCCGGGGTAGGTTCCCTCCGTGGCAGTCGATGCGAGGCAGGCGAACGCGGCCGAGGCAAAGCCGAGGGCGGTCGAGGTCCACGGGCGGCCGATGAACTTCGTCGAAGCCGGCTCTGGGCCGGTGCTGCTGCTGATCCACGGCATGGCGGGCACCTGCGCCAACTGGGAATCGGTGATCGAGCCGCTGGCGATCGACCGCACCGTGATCGCCCCGGACTTCCCCGGCCACGGCGCCTCGGCCCCCGGCGGCGGCGATTACTCGCTGGGCGGCCTGGCGAGCAGCCTGCGCGACTTGATGCTGGCGCTCGGCCACGAGCGGGCGACGCTCGTCGGTCACTCGCTCGGCGGCGGCGTGGCGATGCAGTTCACCTACCAGTTCCCGGAGATGGTCGAGCGCTTGGCGCTGGTCTCCAGCGGTGGCCTTGGCCCCGACGTCAGCCCGATCCTGCGGGCGGCGGCGCTGCCCGGCGCGGACATCTTCATCGCCGCTACGGCAGGGGTGGGGAGCCAGATCGGCTCGGTGATCGGCCGCGGCATCGGCGCGATCGGGTTCCGCCCGAACGCCGACCTCGCCGAGGTCGCGCGCGGCTACGCCACCCTCGCCGACTCCGAGCGCCGCAAGGCTTTCCTGGCGACGCTGCGAGCGGTCGTCGACATGGAGGGCCAGCGCATCGCCGCTCTCGATCGCCTCTACCTCGCCGAGGCCCTGCCGCTCCTGATCCTCTGGGGCGAAAACGACCCGATCATCCCCGTCGAGCACGGCCGCGAAGCCCACGCACAGCTGCCCGGCAGCCGCCTCGAGATCTTCGAAGACACCGGCCACGTCCCCATGCTCGAGCGCCCCGGCCGCTTCATCGCCACCCTCCAGCGCTTCCTCGCCGAAACCGACCCCGCTCAGTTCGACCGCGACGAGTGGGTGGCGAGGTTCAAAGCCGCCGAAAACTGACGGCAGCAGGCATCAACAACAACGCGCCCGACAGGATTCGAACCTGTGGCCTACAGCTCCGGAGGCTGTCGCTCTATCCAGCTGAGCTACGGGCGCTTGAGTGGGAGCTTAGCCCGTCCGGCTGCTGACGCGATCTGCCCACATTTCCGTCTTCTGCAGACAATATATTTCTCTCATGTCCAGTGCAAAGAGGGGAAATGAGGCGGAGGCGAAGATTCTCTGCGCGCTCGTCGAGCGTGGATACGAGGTCTCGATTCCCTTTGGGGGCGGACAGCCATACGACCTCCTGGTGGATCTCGGAGGCCGGGACTTCCTCCGAGTGCAATGCAAGCGAGCGTGGCCGGTTCGTGGCTGCGCTGTCTTCAATTGTCGCTCGACCGATCATGGGCGGGGACCACAGTCGTACGCCGGTCTTGCCGACATCTTCGGCGTCTACTTTCCGCCGACCTCTGCCGTCTATCTCGTTCCGCTCAATGCGATTGCCGAATTCGAGGGGCGGCTTCGGCTGGATCCTCCCTTGAACAACCAGCGTCGCAAGATCCGGCTTGCGGCTGAGTATGGGATCGACCACTGGACTCCAGAGTCGCTTCGAGGCCACCTCAACCAGGTCCCCGCTGAGCCGGAACCTGAATTGAACTTCGCGTAGGCTCGCCGCCCTATGGATCTGGCGGTGACTTTTCTTGGGACCGGGGGGTCGGTGCCCTCGGCGCGGCGCTCGACGGCTAGCGTGCTGGTGAGCCGTGGGGGGGAGCGGTTGCTCTTCGACTGCGGCGAAGGGACGCAGCGGCAGATGCAGCGGTCGCTGGGGCTGGTGCAGGCGGATGAGATCTATTTGACGCACTTTCACGCCGACCACGTGCTGGGGTTGCCGGGGCTGCTGAAGACCTATGACCTGACCGACCGGCAGGTGCCGCTGAAGATCTACGGGCCGCCGGGGCTGACGGAGCTGTTCCAGGTCTTCTCACCCTTCTTCGGGCGACTTGGGTTCACGCTCGACCTGGTCGAGCTGTCGAAGATCGAGCCGATCCCGCACGAGGGGTACGAGATTCGGCCCTTCGAAGCTGCCCACAGCTCCCGCGCGCTCGGCTACGCGCTGGTCGAGGAGGAGCGGCCCGGCCGCTTCGACCCCGCCGCCGCCGCGGCGGCCGGCATCCCCGAAGGGCCGGCTTATGCCGCTCTGCAGCGGGGCGAGTCGGTCGAAGGGAGCGCCGGCCCGGTCACGCCCGAACAGGTGATGGGGCCGAGCCGCGCCGGTCGCACCATCGTCATCACCGGCGATTCCGCGCCCAGCCCGGCCACCGTCTCCGCCGCGGCCGACGCCGACCTGCTGATCCACGACGCCTCTTTCGCCGAGGAAGAGGTCCAGCGCGCCGCCGAGACTGGTCACTCGACCGTCGGCCAGGCCGCCGCGGTGGCCGCCGAGGCTCACGTGAAGCTGCTCGCCCTCGTCCACATCTCCTCTCGCTACCACGTCGGCAAGGTGATCGAGGAGGCGCGAGAGGTCTTCGAACCGACGGTCGCCCCCAAAGACTTCGACGTCATCGAACTCCCCTTCCCCGAGCGAGGAGACCCCCATCTCGTCCCAAACGGAGCCGTGGACAGGAACGGGTCGGGATAGGCCCTCCACGCAGCCTCCCCAATCTGTTGCTGCGTGGAGGGCCTATCCCGACCCGCCGCAACCACTGCTACTGTGCAGCCGTCCTTTAACCCGGTCCTGTGAGGCCAGGAAGGAAGCAACCGAAGTGAACGAGAAGGTCGTGCTGGAGCACGACGATTTGAGGCGAACGCTGCGGCGGATCGCCCACGAGATCGCCGAGAAGAACCCCAATGCGGAGCGCTTGGCGGTCGTCGGCATCCACACCCGCGGCGCCGTCCTGGCTCGCCGCCTCCACGTCTTCCTCGGCGAGCTGACCGGCAGCGACCTGCCGATCGGCGACATCGACATCTCCTTTTACCGCGACGACGTCGGCGCCAAGGCGCCCGGCTCCCAGCCCGTCGTCCACGCCTCCCACATCGACTTCGACCTCAGCGAGCGCACCGTCGTCCTCGTCGACGACGTCCTCTACACCGGCCGCACCGTCCGCGCCGCGATCGAGGCGCTCTTCGACTACGGCCGCCCGCGGCGGGTGCAGCTGGCGGTCCTCTGCGATCGCGGCCACCGCGAGCTGCCGTTTCGCCCCGACTACGTCGGCAAAAACTTGCCGACGGCGCGCGAGGAGCGCGTCAACGTCCGCCTCGAGGAGATCGACGGCACAGACGGGGTGACGATCTCCGAGGAGACCCCCATGGAGGTGACCCAATGAAGCACCTGCTCTCGATCGAGCAGCTCTCGCGAGCGGAGATCGAGTCGATCCTCGACCGCGCCGAGAGCTTCGCCGAGGTCGGCCGCCGCGACATCAAAAAGGTGCCGACCCTGCGCGGCCGCACCGTCGTCTCGCTCTTCTACGAGTCGAGCACCCGCACCTCGAGCTCCTTCGACCTCGCCGCCAAGCGCCTCTCCGCCGACTTCGTCTCGGTCAAGGCCGCCGGCTCCTCGGTCGAGAAGGGCGAGTCGCTGAAGGACACGGTGGCGACGCTCTCCGCCTACGACCCCGCCGCGATCGTGATCCGCCATCCCTACGCCGGCGCCGCCCAGATGGTCGCCGGCTGGACCGAGGCCGCGGTCGTCAACGCCGGCGACGGCAAGCACGAGCACCCGAGCCAGGCGCTGCTCGACGTCTACACGCTGCGACGCCGGCTCGGCTCGCTTGACGGCGTCCGCATCTGGATCGTCGGCGACGTCCTCCACAGCCGCGTCGCCCGCTCCAACCTGATCGCCTTCGCGAAGATGGGCGCCGAGGTCACCGTCTGCGGCCCGCCGACCCTGATCCCGCGCGGGATCGAGGAGCTCGGCTGCGACGTCTCCTACAGCCTCGACGGGATCGAGGAGGCCGAGGTCGTCTACGCGCTGCGGATGCAGAAGGAGCGGATGAGCGAGAGCTTCGTCCCCTCGCTGCGCGAGTACGCGGCCTGCTTCCAGATCGACACTCGCCGCCTCAACCCGCGCCAGCTGCTGATGCACCCCGGCCCGGTCAACCGCGGCGTCGAGCTCTCCGGCGAGGCGATCGACTCGCCGCAGTCGCTGATCGCCGAGCAGGTCGCCGCCGGCCTGGTGGTGCGGATGGCGATCCTTTACGAGTTGCTTGCGGGGGGCGGCGCCTCGACCCCCGCCGCCGAGGGCGAAGGCAGCCAGCCGACCCCGATCGGAACCTCGGCATGAGCCTGCGCGAGCAGCTCGACGTGCGCCCCGCCGAGGACGCGCACCTGGTCCTGCGCCGGGCGACCGTACTCGACCCGGTGGCGGGCATCGACTCGGTTCACGACGTCGTCATCCGCAGCGGCGAGATCGCCGCGCTCGCCTCGCCGGGCGAGGCCGAGACCGACGGCGCCGAGGTGATCGAGACCGAGGGCCTGCACGCCTTCCCCGCCTTCTTCGACCCGCACGTCCACCTCCGCACGCCCGGCCACGAGCACAAAGAGGACGTCGAGACCGGCACCCGTGCCGCCGCCGCAGGCGGCTACTGCGGGATCCTGGCGATGGCCAACACCGAGCCGCCGGTCTCCACGGCAGCCGACGTCTCCGCCCTGCGCGAGCAAGCGCGGGCCGGCGCCTCGGTCCCGGTCGGCTTCCTCGCCACCGTGACCAAGGACATGCGGGGAGCCGAGCTGACCGAGATGGTCGAACTGTGCGAAGCCGGCGCGGTCGGCTTCTCCGATGACGGCCTGCCGATCATCGACGCCGGGGTGATGCGCCGGGCGCTGCAGTACCAGCACCTCTGCGGCGGCAACATCGCCCTGCACGAGGAGGACCCGCGGCTCTCGATGGGGGGCGCGATGCACGAGGGGCCGGTCTCGGCCGCGCTCGGCATCGGCGGCATCCCCTCGGTCTCCGAGTCGACGATGGTCGCCCGCGACGCCGCTCTGGCCGGTTACGAGAACGCCCGCATCCACGTCCAGCACCTCTCCGCCGCCGAGTCGGTCGAGATCGTCCGCGCCGCCAAGGCTGCCGGGGTGCGGATCAGCGCCGAGGCCAGCCCGCACCACCTCTGCCTCACCGACGAGGAGGTCCGCAGCCTCGACCCGCACAGCGCCAAGATGAACCCGCCGCTGCGCGAAGAGCGCGACCGCCAGGCGCTGATCGAGGGCCTGCGCGACGGCGCGATCGAGTGCATCGCCACCGACCACGCCCCGCACCAGCCGGAGGAAAAGGACGTCCCCTTCGAGCAGGCCGCCTTCGGGGTGACCGGCCTGGAGACCGCCTTCGCCACCCTGCACACCGAGCTGGTCCTGCCCGGCACGATCGACCTCGGCCTCCTGGTCGAGCGGATGGCGGGCGGCGCCGAGCCCTTCGACCTGCCGCGGCCGACCTTGGCCCCCGGCTCGGAGGCGAACGTCGTCCTCTGCGACCTCGGCGCCGAGTGGACCGTCGGCGAGGACGGCTACGAGAGCCGCTCCGCCAACTCCTGGTGCGCCGGACGCACCCTCACCGGCCGCGTCCTGATGACCGTCGCCGCCGGCCAGGTCGCCTACCGCCTGCGGTCCTTCAGCCTGGGAGTTGCAGCGTGAGTCGCATTCAGTTGTTCCTTATGGCTGCTCTACGACCGAAAGGAACAGGCGAATGAGCGCCTATTTGCTGCTCGAGGACGGCACCCGACTCGACGGGCTCGCCTGCGGCCACGACGGCGCCGTCACCGGTGAGGTCGTCTTCAACACCGCGATGACCGGCTATCAGGAGTCGGTCACCGACCCCTCCTACGCGGGGCAGATCATCGTCTTCACCTATCCGCTGATCGGCAACTACGGCGTCTCCGCCGCGGCGATGGAGTCCGACCGCGTCCACGCCCGCGGCGTCGTCATGCGCGATGCCAAGAACCGCGAGGACGTCGCCACCGCAGAGGGCGGCTGGCTCGACTGGCTCGGCGACTGCGGCGTCCCAGGAATCAGCGGCGTCGACACCCGCGCCCTGGTCCGCCACATCCGCGACCAGGGGGCGATGCGCGGCGGCATCTTCCCGGCCGAGACGCCGGAAGCCGAGGCGCGCGAACGAGTCGCCGCCGAGCCCTCGATGGACGGCGCCGACTTCGCCCGCACCGTCACCCCGCCCGAACCGGTCCGCTTTGAGGGCGACGGGCCGCACGTGGTCGGGATCGACACCGGGGTCAAGCTCAGCATCGTCCGCCAGCTGCGCGAGCACGGCTGCCAGTTGACCCTGCTGCCCTGCACCAGCACCCCCGAGGAAGTGCTCGCCGAGGACCCCGACGTCGTCTTCCTCGCCAACGGCCCCGGAGACCCCGCCGCCCTCGACTACGTCGTCGCCACCGTCCGCGAGCTGATCGGCCAGAAGCCGGTCTTCGGCATCTGCCTCGGCCACCAGCTGCTCTGCCGCGCCGTCGGCCTGCAGACCTACAAGCTGCCCTTCGGCCACCGCGGCGCCAACCACCCGGTCAAGGACCTGGAGACGGGGCGTATCGACATCACCTCGCAGAACCACGGCTTCGCCGTCGTCGGCCCCGGCGGCGAGCCGAAGATCGAGGGCGACGAGCCGGTCCGCTGGGACACCGACTTCGGCGTCGCCGAGCTCTCGCAGCTGAACCTCTACGACCGCACGGTCGAGGGCCTGGTCCTGCGCGACGTCGCCGGCGCCACCGTCCAGTACCACCCAGAGGCCGGACCCGGCCCCCACGACGCCCGCCATCTCTTCGACCGCTTCCTTGCCCTCGCCACCTGACGGAGGACCGATGCCCAAACGCACCGACATCCAGAAGATCCTCCTGATCGGCTCCGGGCCGATCGTGATCGGCCAAGCCGCCGAGTTCGACTACTCCGGCGTGCAGGCCTGCAAGGTGCTGCTCGAGGAGGGCTACGAAGTCGTCCTCATCAACTCGAACCCAGCGACGATCATGACCGACCCCGAGTTCGCCACCCGCACCTACATCGAGCCGCTGCTGCCGGGCCCGGTGACCAAAATCATCGAAAAGGAGCGGCCCGACGCGCTGCTGCCGACCCTCGGGGGCCAGACCGCGCTCAACATCGCGATGACCCTGTTCGAGGACGGGACCCTGGAGAAGTTCGGGGTCGAGCTGATCGGCGCCGACGCCGCCGCGATCCGCCGCGCCGAGGACCGCGAGGAATTCCGCAAGACGATGAACGAGGCCGGGCTGCGGATCCCCTGGTCGATGACGGTCGAATCGCTGGCCGAGGTCGAGGAGGCGCTCGCCGACGGTCGCATCACCTTGCCGGCGATCATCCGGCCCGCCTTCACGATGGGCGGCCAGGGGGGAGGGATCGGGCGCAGCGAGACGGAGCTGCGCCAGGTCGTCACCGAGGGCCTCGCGGCCAGTCCGATCAACCAGGTCCTGGTCGAGGAGTCGGTGATCGGTTGGGGCGAGTTCGAGCTCGAGGTGATGCGCGACCGCAACGACAACGTCGTGATCATCTGCTCGATCGAGAACGTCGACCCGATGGGGGTCCACACCGGCGACTCGGTCACGGTCGCTCCCGCCCAGACCCTCACTGACCCGCTCTACCAGGACCTACGCGACCAGGCGATCAAGGTGATCCGGGCGATCGGGGTCGAGACCGGCGGCTCCAACGTCCAGTTTGCGGTCGACCCGCGAGACGGTGAGATCGTCGTAATCGAGATGAACCCGAGGGTGTCTCGCTCCTCGGCGCTGGCATCCAAGGCGACCGGCTTCCCGATCGCGAAGATGGCGGCCAAACTCGCGGTCGGCTACGCCCTGGAGGAGATCCCCAACGACATCACCCGCGCCACCCCCGCCTCGTTTGAGCCGACGATCGACTACGTCGTCACCAAGATTCCGCGCTTTGCCTTCGAGAAGTTCCCCGGCTCCGAGGGTCGCCTCTCGACCTACATGCAGAGCGTCGGCGAGGCGATGGCGATCGGCCGCACCTTCCGCGAGTCCTTCGCCAAGGCGATGCGCTCGCGCGAGCTCGACTCGGCGCCAGAGATTCCCGAGTCCGACGAGGAGCTACTGGCGGCGATCGAGGTGCCCTGCGCCGAGCGCTTCGACCTGATCCTCGCCGCCTTCGAGCGCGGGATCGAGGTCGAGGCCGTGCACGAGCAATGCAAGGTCGACCGCTGGTTCCTACGCGAGCTGCAAGCGCTGGCCACCGAAGGCGACGGTACCGACGGCCTCGCCCGCACCTATAAGGCGGTCGACACCTGCGCCGCCGAGTTCGAGGCGGCGACGCCCTACTACTACTCCGGCCACGAGCGCCCGCGCCACGACGGCTCGCCGCCCGCGAGCGAGATCCGCCGCGGGGACAACGACTCGGTCGTCATCCTCGGCGCCGGCCCCAACCGGATCGGCCAGGGGATCGAGTTCGACTACTGCTGCGTCCACGCCGCGATGACCGCGCGCGAGCTCGGCCGCGACGCGGTGATGGTCAACTGCAACCCGGAGACGGTCTCCACCGACTACGACACCTCCGACCGCCTCTACTTCGAGCCGCTGACGGCAGAGGACGTGCTCGCGGTCTGCGCGCAGGAGCGGCCGGAGGGCGTGATCGTCCAGTTCGGCGGCCAGACGCCGCTGAAGCTCGCCCGCACGCTCGAAGAAGCGGGCGTGCCGCTGCTGGGGACGCCGGTCGACGCGATCGACCTCGCCGAGGACCGGGGCCGCTTCGGCGCCCTGCTGCGCCGGCTCGGGGTCGAGCACCCGCCCTACGGCACCGCCCTCTCGGCCGAGGAGGCCGAGGTGATCGCCGAAGAGGTCGGTTTCCCGCTGCTGGTTCGGCCCTCCTACGTCCTCGGCGGCCGGGCGATGGAGATCTGTTACTCGACCGAGGACCTAAAGAGGTACCTGAAGGCCAACGTCAAGGCCGACCAGGAGCACCCCCTGCTGCTTGACCGCTTCCTTGAGGACGCGATCGAGGTCGACGTCGACGCGCTCGGCGACGGTGAGGAGGTCTACGTCGCCGGGATCATGCAGCACGTCGAGGAGGCCGGCGTCCACTCCGGCGACTCGGCCTGCGTGATCCCACCGCTCAGCCTCGGCGAGGAGATGCTCGGCCAGATCCGTGCCACCACCGAGCGGATCGCGCTCGAGCTGGGCGTGATCGGGCTGATCAACATCCAGTACGCGGTCGCCGGCGGCAGGCTCTACGTGATCGAGGCCAACCCGCGCGCCTCCCGCACCGTCCCCTTCGTCTCCAAGGCGATCGGGCTGCCGCTGGCGAAGCTCGCCTGCAAGCTGATGCTGGGCGAGAAGCTGGCCGACCAGGAGCTGCCGCAGGGCCCGCTGGGGCACGTCAGCGTCAAGGAGGCGGTGCTGCCCTTCGCCCGCTTCGCCGGCGCCGACTCGGTCCTCGGCCCGGAGATGAAGAGCACCGGCGAGGTGATGGGCATCGCCGCCGACTTCCCGACCGCCTTCGGCAAGGCGCAGGCGGCCGCCGGGGTGAGGCTGCCCGAATCGGGCGCGGTCTTCATCACCGTCACCGACACCGATAAGGCCGCCGCCACCCAGCTCGCGACCCGCTTCCACGACCTCGGCTTCGAGGTGATCGCCACCCAAGGCACCGCTCAGGCGATCGAGCGGATGGGGGTGCCGGTGACCCGGATCAACAAGCTGCAGGAAGGCTCGCCGCACGTCGTCGACCTGATCCGCAAACGCGAATGCGACCTGGTGATCAACACCCCGACCGGCTCTGGCGCCCGCACCGACGGCTACGAGATTCGCACCGCCGCCGTCCGCCACGGCATCCCCTGTGTGACGACGATGACCGGCGCCACCGCCGCCGTCCGCGCGATCGCCGCCGCCAAGCAGGGGGACGCCGAGGTGCGCTCGCTGCAGGAGATCCACCGCATCGCCGCGGGAGAGCCGCAGCCGCGATGACGGCGCCATTCGGCCGCCGCCTCTGCGAGGTCGCCGCGAACAAGGCGAGCGGCGGTTACCGGATCTTTTCCCTGCTCGACCGCGAGGGCCCGGCGCCGGAGCCCGGCCAGTTCTACATGCTCGCTAGCGCGCACGGCTGGGGGGAGGAGGGCGGTCGCCCCTTCCTGCCGCGGGCGATCTCGGTCGCCGAGACCGCTCCCGCCAAAAACGGCGTCCGGCTCGACTTCCTGGTCGAGGGTGTCGGCCCCGGCACCGACCGGCTCTGCCAGCTGGAGGCGGGGGAGGGGGTCTGGGTCACCGGCCCCCTCGGCAACTCGTTCTCGACCCCGAAGCAGGTGAGCCCGGACGCCGCCGGCGCGATCCTCGTCGGCGGCGGCATCGGCATCGCCCCGATGGCGATCTGGCGTCGGCATCTGGTCGAACAAGGCATCCCCCTTCGGGTCCTCCTGGGCTTCCGCAATCAAGAGCACTCGGGTGGCCTCGACGAGCTCTTCTGCTCTGGGGACAGCCTCTGCCCCGACGTCCGACTCGCCAGCGAGGACGGCCACAGCGGCCATCATGGCTACGTCACCGACCTCCTAGCGGCCATGTTGGCCGGTGACGACGCAACCTCAGCCGTCGTCTACTCCTGCGGTCCCCCGGCGATGCTGGAGGCGGTCCGCTCGCTCTGCGCCGAGGCCGGAGCCGCCTGCGAGCTGGCAATGGAGTCGCCGATGGCCTGCGGCTTCGGCGCCTGCTTCGGCTGCGCGGTGCCCAAGGTCGACGGTGGCTATATGCGCCTCTGCGTCGATGGCCCTGTCGTCCGCGGTGATGCAGTCGCGGAGGTGGCTCATGCCTGAGTTCTGCGGCATCCATCTCGCCCACCCGGTGATCAACGCCTCCGGCACCTACGACGCGATTGCGGCCCGAAAAGTATTCGGCGACGCGCTGCTCGAGGATTTCCCCTTCTCGGCCTTCGTTTCGAAGACGATCACCCCCGAGCCCCGGGCGGGTAATAAACCACGGCGTCTCTGGGAGACGCCGGCGGGGATGATCAACTCGATCGGGCTCCCGAACAAGGGACTGGAGGGATTTCTGGCGGAGGACTTGCCGCAGCTGGCGGAGCTGCCGGTGCCGCTGATCGTCTCAGTGATGGCGACCAACCGCGAGGACTTCGCGCGCTTGGTCGAGGCTGTCGCAGCCCGCGAGGAGGTCGCGGCGATCGAGCTGAACGTGAGCTGCCCCAACGTCCACTCCGGCCTGATCGTCGGCGAGCAACCGAGCGAGACCGAGGCGCTGATGGATGCGCTGCGACCGCTGACCGAGAAGCCGCTGATCGTGAAGCTAACGCCGAACGTCGCCGACCCAGGCGCCGTCGCCGTCGCCGCCGAGCAAGGTGGGGCAGATGCGGTCTCGCTGATCAACACGCTGAAGGCCAGCGCGATCGATCCGCAGACCCGCGAGCCGGCGCTGGCGGCGGGTCACGGCGGCCTCTCCGGCCCGGCGGTGCGGCCGATCGCCCTGCAGCAGCTGCGCGCGGTAACCGCCGTCACCGAGATCCCTGCGATCGGGATGGGCGGGATCTCCAGCGGGGCCGATGCGGCCGAATTCCTCCTCGCCGGCGCCACCCTGGTGGCGGTCGGAACCGAGAGTTTTCGCGATCCCAGGGCTGGCGCGCGGATTGCAAATGAGCTGGAAACCGAGATGTATGAGGCACCTTTGCGCCTGTAGACACTCGACCTCCACTAGAGGTTCAGACGAATTTTGGGGCTTTTCGGGGTTATCGCCTTGCACGCCCCCGAACCGCGGCTATACTCGCCGCCCACATGACGGCTCCACCAGTCAAATCCTCGCTCGCGGCCCCCGAACGGTCCCTCGACCAGAGGATGGAGGCCCTCAAACGGGCGAACGACATCCGCACCGCCCGCGCCAAACTGAAGAAGGACCTGAAGGCAAATCGGGCAAGCATCCAGACGATCCTGCTCGACCCGCCGGAGTACGTGCTGACCGCGAAGGTCTTCGACATGCTCCTCGCCGTTCCCAAGTACGGCCGGGTGAAGACCAACCGGATTCTCAACCAGTGCCGGATCTCACCGTCGAAGACGATCGGCGGCCTCTCCGAGCGCCAGCGCGCCGAGCTGATCAGTCAGCTCCGTCGCTAATTAGCGACCGCCGGGGCGGTCATGATCCCGGCCCGCATGGCCAAAGTCTTCGTCATCACTGGCCCCTCCGGCGTGGGCAAGGGAACGCTGATCAGGGAGCTCCTCCAGCGCGTCCCCGACCTCGAGCTCTCGGTTTCGGCGACGACGCGGGCACCGCGCGAGGGAGAGGAAAACGGCCGCGACTACCACTTCCTCACCCCCGAGCAGTTCGAGCAGCGGGTCGAGGAGAAGGACTTCCTCGAGTTCGCCACCTACAGCGGCAACCGCTACGGCACCTTGCGCAGCGAGGTCGAACGCTGTCTCGACGCCGGCCGCTCGGTGGTGCTGGAGATCGAGGTGCAGGGAGCGCAGCAGGTGCGGGCGGCAAAACCCGACTCGGTCCAGATCTTCATCGCCCCGCCGGACCCGGCGGTGCTGCGGGAAAGACTGATGGGCCGCGGGACGGACTCGACCGAGGCAATCGACGAGCGATTGAAAGTAGCCGAGCAAGAGCTAGCAGCCCAAGACGACTTCGACCACCAGATCGTCAACGACGACGTCGGGCGAGCGGCCGATGAGTTGGTCGGGGTTGTTTGCTCTGAGCTTGAGTAGGTAGGGAGGGGTGGGTGTCCCTCTCGCTTCCTGGGTTCCTCGCCTTTAACTGCCCTTCTCTCGCTAGGTGGTCTGTGCGAGGAACAGGACGCCGGGCGCGAGAGGGACACCCACCCCTCCAGCCACAGAAACTCAGTCAGACGACCAAGGGCCAGCAGCTGCTCTTAAAGAGCTGCTTGACCCTGAGCCGTCCTGAACTGCGTGTTGTGAAGGGTCCGGTCACCCTTCCCGCGGCTTGTACTTTTTCGGCGCCCACGCCTGCGGCAGACAGCTGCGGCCCACCGAAAGAAGTTGAGCGGGAAGGGTGACCGGACCCCCTCTCCGGCCCTTGAATCGAATCCCGCGTCCCCGATCCTCTAGACTCGCGCGCCGATGATCAAACCACGCGTAGACAAACTTCTGGAGCACGCCGATTCTCATTACGCCGCCGTTGTCGTTTCGGCGAAGCGGGCTCGTCAGATCAATAGCTACTTCCACAACCTCGGTGAGGGCGGCTTCGGGGAGTACCCGCCGCCGATGGTCGAGACGACCGCCGAGAGGAACTACCTCTCGATGTCGCTCGAAGAGCTCGCCCAGGGCAAACTGAAATACGAGTACCGCGCCTAGCCCTCGGATTGCCCGCGTGGCGGGCGTGCTTTAAAACCGAGTCATGGCGCGGATACTTCTCGGTGTCAGCGGCGGCATAGCCGCGTACAAGGCGCTGGAGCTGGCGCGGCTGGCAACGCTTGCGGGCCATGGCGTGCGGGTGCTGATGACCGAGACCGCGACCCGCTTCGTCGGCGCCGCCTCCTTCGAGGGGATCGTCGGCGCCCCGGTGCTCACCTCCGAGTTCGAGCGCGACCCGATGCGCGGCGCCTTCCCCGGCGAAGAGGCGGCCGCCCACGACCCGATCGGCCACCTCGAGCTCGCCGCCCGCTGCGACGCCTACCTCGTTGCTCCCGCCTCGGCCAACACGGTTGCCAGGCTGGCGACGGGTGCGGCGGACTCGATGCTGACCACCTCCTTCCTCGCCTGCACCGCGCCGCGGCTGGTGGCGCCAGCGATGAACGACCGCATGTATGCGGACGCGGCGACCCAGACCAACCTGGAGACGCTGCGCTCCCGCGGGGTCGAGGTGATCGAGCCCGAGGAGGGCAAGCTCGCTTCCCGCGGCGAGTACGGCCGCGGGCGCCTGCCCGACCCCGAGCAGCTGCTGGCGCGAGTCGAAGCCGCCCTGCCGGCGGGCAGCCGTCCCTGGGACGGGCTGCGGGTGTTGGTGACGGCCGGCGGTACCCGGGAGCCGATCGATCCAGTGCGCTTCATCGGCAACCGCTCCAGCGGCCGCATGGGCATCGCCCTCGCCGCGGCCGCCGCCAAGCGCGGGGCGGAGGTGACCCTGATTGCCGCCAACGTGGCGCTGCCCGCCCCGGCGGGGGTGCGGCGGATCGACGTCGAGACGGCCTCGGAGCTGGCCCGAGCCGCCGGGGAGGAGTTCGCCGGCACCCATGTCCTGCTGATGGCCGCGGCCCCAGCGGACTTCCGGCCCGCGGCCTCAGCCAACGAGAAGCTCAAGCGCCAAGGGAGCTTGGACCTGCACCTCGAGCCGACCGAGGACATCCTCGCCTCGCTGGCGTCCTCCCGCGGGGAGAACCAGACGGTGATCGGCTTCGCCGCCGAGTACGGCGGGGATCTTCTGACCCGCGCCCGCGAAAAGCTGGAGAGGAAGGCGGTGGACATGATCGTCCTCAACGACGTCTCCGATCCAGAGATCGGTTTCGAGAGCCAGATGAATCAGGTTGCGATGGTCACTTCGAACGCCGTCAGCAGCACCGGCAAGGGATCGAAGACGGCGATCGCCGAGCGGATCCTCGACAAAGTCGACCTCTTGCGGCAGAAACCTGGTCAGCCGGCAGCCTGAGCGGGCTATACTGATTTCAAGCTTTTCTGTCCCCTATGCGTGTCGAGAAGTGGGCCTGGCCCACTTTTTTTACGCCCACACCCCAAAGAAGACCCCAACCCCAGGCATGATCGACCCCACTGAGCAAGAGCTACAGCAGCAGCTGTCCGACCTCGATCCGGACATCGACGTCGTCGCCCTCGAGAAACCGGGGGGTGACTCGCTGCGCCTGTTCATCGACCATCCGGAAGGTGTCGACCTGGCGCTGTGCGAAAGGGTCACCAAGCACCTGACGCACCTGCTGGTCGATTATTCGCTCGAGGTGTCCTCGCCGGGGCCCAAGTACCAAGACCGCCGCAACGTCACCAGTTCCGAAAGCAAGGAGTCGCTTCAGTGACCAAAGAGATCGTCGACGCAGTCAAAGCGCTCGAGCAGGAGAAGGGAATCTCAGCCGACAAGTTGATGGACGCCCTCGAGGACGCCCTCCTCTCGGCCTACAAGAAGACTCCCGGTGCGGCGAAATACGCGCGCGTCGACCTCGACCACGAAACCGGTGACTTCCGCGTCTTCGAGCTGATCCTGCCGCCTGAGCTGGAGGAGAAGCTGCTGGCCGAAGCCGCCGAGCTGCAAGAGGAGCCGGAGATCGACCCCGAGACGGGGGAGATGAAAGAGCCGGAGGACCCCGAACTCGACCCGGAGATGATTGCTCCCTACGAGGACCAGATCGAGACCAAAGACGTCACCCCCGACGACTTCGGCCGGATCGCCGCCCAGACTGCCAAGCAGGTGATCCTGCAGCGGATCCGCGAGGCCGAGCGGCAGATGATGTACGACGAGTACCAGGACCGGGTCGGAGAGCTGATCACCGGGATCATCCAGCAGTCGGACAAGCGCTACACGCTGGTCCAGCTGCGCGAGCGAGTCGAGGCGCTGCTGCCGAAGTCCGAGCAGGTCTACAACGAGCGCTACGACCACGGGATGCGGGTCAAGGCCGTGATCACCGACGTCTCCGACTCGACCAAAGGGCCGGCGATCGTAGTCTCCCGCCGCAGCCCGGAGCTGATCAAAAGCCTGTTCGAGCTCGAGGTGCCGGAGATCGCCGACAAGCTGGTAGAAATCGTCGGCGTCGCCCGCGAGCCCGGCTACCGCTCGAAGATCGCCGTCGTCTCTCATGCTGATGGGGTCGACCCGGTTGGCGCCTGTGTCGGCCCGCGCGGCTCGCGGGTACGGATGGTCGTCTCCGAGTTGCGCGGCGAGAAGATCGACATCATTCCCCACAACGACGAGCCCGCCCGCTTCGTCGCCAAAGCGCTCTCACCAGCGCGCGTGCGCGAGGTGATCGTCGATGACGAAGAGCGCCAGGCGACCGTGATCGTCCCCGACGATCAGCTCTCGCTGGCGATCGGCCGCGATGGCCAGAACGCTCGGCTCGCCGCCCGCCTCACCGGCTGGCGCGTCGACATCAAGTCCGAGACCGAGTTCGCCTCCGAAGAACAGGAGATCGAGATCGAGGGCGAGGAAAACTTCGACGGCCGCTGCATGGCGGTGATGACCACCGGTCGCCGCTGCCCGAACGCGGCGCTGCCGGGTTCCACCTACTGCGGGTTGCCGCAGCATCAGGCGCTCTCGCGCTTCGAGACGAGCCAGGTCGCGATCGTCTCCGATCTGGCCGAAGCCGAGGTGGCGATCCTCGCCGACCCGGACGCCGACGAGGGGCAGGTCGGAGAGATCGTCAGCCGCGCCGAAGCGAACTTCGTCGAGCCGGAGGAGGCGCCCGAGGAGGAGACTCCAGACGAGGTCGCCACCGAGGAGGCGATCGAAGAGGACATCCAGCAGGAGGCCACCGAAGCCGAGGAAGTCGATGGTGAGACGCTCGGCGAGGACCCCGAAGCGGCCGCTCCCGCGGAGGAAGCCCCTGCAGAGCAAGCTGAGCAGGTACCCGAGGAGGCGGAGCAGGCCTAGTGGCTAAGAAGCGGGTTCACGAGATCGCGAAAGCGCAAGGCGTCAGCTCGAAGGAGCTGTTGGCCGCCCTCAAAGCGGCCGGCGTTGAGGCGAAAGCCGCCGCCTCCAGCGTCGAGGAGGCCGATGCGCTGAAGGCAATCTCGGCCGCGAAAGGCAACGGCGGCGCCGAAGCGACGAAAAAAGCGCCTGTGGCGGCGCCGAAAGCAGAAGGACCAGCAGCGGCGGCACCGCAGAAAGCCGCCCCTGATGCAGCCAAACCGCCGGCCAAACCCGCTCCGCAAGGGTCGCAGACCTCGACCAAACCGGTGCGCGCCTCCGGCACTCAGCAGGGCAGCGGCGGGAGTGGTGGTGCCGCCCCGAAAAAACGCCGGGTCGTGATCGACTCCCAAGCCTCGCGCCGCGAGCAGCAGGGCGGCCCGCCGCCGCAGCGACCGCCGCGCCGCCGCGGGGGTCGTCGCCGCAGGCCGCTGCTGGAGGAGCCGCCGTCGACCCCGGCAACGCCCGCCGAGCCCGAGGCAACCAAAGTCAACTCTGGCGCGACCGTGCGCGAAGTTGCCGAATCGCTTGGCCTCGCCCCGGCCGAGGTGATCAAAAAACTGATGATGATGGGCGAGATGGCGACGCTGACGCAGACGCTCACCGACGACTCGGTGAAGGCGATCGCCGACGAGTATGACCGGAAGGTCGAGATCGTCCACGCCGCCGACGAGGAGCCCGAGGAGCCGCAGTTCTCCGATGCCGAGGAGGACCTGGTCGACCGGCCGCCCGTCGTGACGATCATGGGTCACGTCGACCACGGCAAGACCTCGCTGCTGGACGCGATCCGCGAGACCGAGGTCGCCGCCGGCGAGGCCGGGGGTATCACCCAGCACATCGGCGCCTACCAGGTCCACCACGACGAGAAGACGATCACTTTCCTCGACACGCCGGGCCACGCCGCCTTCACGGCGATGCGCGCCCGCGGCGCCAAGGTCACCGACGTCGTCGTCGTCGTCGTCGCCGCCGACGACGGGGTGATGCCGCAGACCAAGGAGGCGATCGACCACGCCCGCGCCGCCGACGTGCCGATGCTGGTCGCGATCAACAAGATCGACAAAGAGGGCGCGAATCCCGAAAAAGTCCGCGGCGAGCTCTCCTCAGAAGGGATCGCCCCCGAGGATTGGGGCGGTGACACCGTCTTCTGCGAGGTCTCGGCCAAGACCAAGCAGGGCCTCGACAACCTGCTCGACATGATCCTGCTCGTCACCGAGCTGGAGGAGCTTTCGGCCAACCCGAACGCGGCGGCGTCCGGCAACGTGATCGAGTCACAGCTCGATCCGGGCCGCGGGCCGGTGGTGACCGTGCTGGTCCAGCGCGGCACCCTGCGCGTTGGCGACTCGCTCGTCGCCGGGCCGCAGTGGGGCCGGGTCCGTGCGATGCACGACTTCACCGGCCGCCCGGTCGAGGCCGCCGAGCCGGGGATGCCGGTCGAGGTGCTCGGCTTCGACGGCGTCGCCGACGCCGGCGAGTTCGTCCAGACGGTCGACGGTGACCGCCAGGCCCGTCAGATGGCGGGGGAGCGAGCCCATCGCCTGAAAACCGAGGCACTGGCCCGCCGCCAGGGCCGTAAGGTCAGCCTCGACGAGGTCTTCGCCCGCGCTCAGGAGGGGGAGATCAAGGAGCTCAACATCGTCCTCAAGGCCGACGTCGCCGGCTCGCTGGAGGCGCTCCAGGACGAGCTTGCGAAAGTGCCCCAGGAACGGGTCGCGATCGACATCATCCACTCGCAGACCGGCGGCATCAACGAGTCCGACGTGATGCTCGCCTCGGCCTCCGACGCGATCATCATCGGCTTCAACGTGCGGCCGCTGCTCGACGCCAAACGCGCCGCCGCGCGCGAGGGCGTCGACGTCCGCACCTACTCGGTCATCTACAAAATCACCGAAGACCTGCGCAACGCGATGGAGGGCCTGCTCGACTCCCTCGAGGTCGAGGAGACGATCGGCGAGGCCTTGGTCAAACAGACCTTCAAAGCCTCCAAGGTCGGCCGCATCGCCGGCTGCATCGTCGCCGAGGGCAAGGCCGTTCGCACCGCCAGCGTCCGCCTGATCCGCGAGGGCACGGTGATCTGGACGGGAGAGCTCGGTTCCCTGCGCCGCTTCAAAGACAACGTCCAGGAAGTCGAGGAGGGCCAGGAGTGCGGGATCGTCCTCGAGGGGTACGCCGACGTCAAGGAGGACGACGTGCTCGAGTTCTTCCAGACGAAACAGGTCGAGCAGACCCTGGAGTAGCATGGCCGGACCCCGAATGCGGCGCATCAACGAGGTGCTTCGCGAGGTCGTCGGGGCGGCTGTGGCAGGCGACTTGAGCGATCCTCGTATCGGCTTCGTGACCGTGACTTCCGTTGAGACCAGCCCCGACCTGCGCACCGCCAAGGTGTTCGTCAGCGTGCTCGGCGACGACGACGAGCGAGAGGCGACGCTGCAGGGGTTGAGCTCCTCGCACGGGGTGATCCAGTCGCGAATCGCCGCTGAGACGCGGATGAAGCGGACGCCGACGTTGACCTTCCATTACGACGACACGGTCGAGCGCGGGGTTCGCATCACCGAACTGTTGGAGGAGGAGAACGAAGGATGACCTCGCTCCCCGACCTCGCCACCTCTGATCTTGAGCGCGTCGGCGCCGAGCTGCGCGCCCGCGACCGCTTCCTCCTGACTGCCCACGAGGGCCCCGACGGCGACGCCCTCGGCTCGCTGCTCGGCCTGCACAAGGTTCTCACCCAGCTCGGCAAGGACTCGCTGATGTTCATGGCGGCGAAAGAGTTCCCGCTGCCGGTCGAGTACCGCTTCCTGCCGCTGGAGGAGGTCTTCCACGAGGCGCCGGCCGACATGGCCGACCGCACCGTCGTCTTCCTCGACTGCGGCAACCTCGACCGGATGCCGGTCGATTGGTTGACCGCGGGCGGCAACGACGTCATCAACATCGACCACCACCACGACAACACCTGCTTCGGCGACCTCAACCTGGTCGACGTCGACGCCTCCTGCACGGCGGAGATCGTCTACGACTTGGCGCTGCTGCTGGGGGCGAAGATCACGCCGGAGATCGCCTCGGCGCTCTACGTCGGCCTGATCACCGACACCGGCAAGTTCATGTACGAGAACACCAACGCCCACACCCACCGGGTGGCGGCGGACCTGATCGAGGCCGGCGTCGACGTCGATGACACCTACCGCCGCCTCTACGAGCACGTGCCGATCGAGAAGCTCCGGCTCGTCTCGCGCGCCCTCGACGGGATCTCCAGCTACTGCGACGGCCGCCTGGCGGTCAGCTACATCACCACGGCCGACTACGAGGCGACCGGCGCCGGCGAGGAGATGACCGAGGGGCTGATCGACAACCTGCGCTCGATCGAGGGGGTGAAAGTCGCCGCCGTGATCCGCGACCTCGGCGAACGCGGTCGCGCCGCCCGCAAGGTCAGCCTCCGCTCCAGCGCCGGCGACGTCGACGTCTCGGCGATCGCCCGGCTGAACGGGGGCGGGGGGCACAAGCGTGCCGCCGGCTTCTCGACCGACCTCCCCTTCGAGCAGCTGGCCGAGTTCTTGACTCGCGAGGTCTCGGCCCAACTCGTCTTTTTAAGATGACGG
>Ga0207640_10000091_pt1 | contig 71621 bp, 64 predicted proteins | sample KBSCornC42_FD_184300 | JGI IMG/M metagenome (GOLD analysis project Ga0207640, IMG submission 184300) | Corn rhizosphere microbial communities from Kellogg Biological Station, Michigan, USA - KBS Corn C4-2 (SPAdes) (version 2) | ecosystem: Host-associated > Plants > Roots > Rhizosphere > Soil ... | reverse complement strand
TCGCCGGCGCACCGTGGTGCCGTCGTCGGCCAGACGCGAATCGATCACACGGGTGTCTTCATGCTGACAAAAGGGGCAATGCATGGGGCGCCATTAGACGTTCAGTTGAGCCGCCATACAACCCGGCGTCCTTCCGGCATGGCCGGAAAGACGCCGAATGGCGGGCTTTTCGCGCAACGACCGGCCCCTTTCCGGATCGTCGCGCCTCATCCGCGGCGGCTATCGATCAGCCGTAAACCGGGAACTTGCGGCACTGCGCGGTGACCTGCTCGCGCACCTTGGCCAGCACGGCCTCGTCGCTCGGCGCGTCCAGCACATCGCAGATCCAGCCGGCCAGCGCCGCCACGTCCGCTTCCTGGTAGCCGCGCGTGGTCACCGCCGGCGTGCCGATGCGCAGGCCCGAAGTGACAAACGGCTTGCGCGGGTCGTTCGGCACGGCGTTCTTGTTGACCGTGATATGCGCCTTGCCCAGCGCTTCTTCCGCGTCCTTGCCGGTGACCTCGCGGCCGATCAGGTCGACCAGCATCAGATGGTTCTCGGTGCCGCCGGAGACGATCTTGTAGCCGCGCTCGATAAAGGTCTTCGCCATCGCCTTGGCGTTCTTCACCACCTGCTGCTGGTAGGTCTTGAACGACGGGTCCAGCGCTTCCTTGAACGCCACCGCCTTGGCGGCGATCACGTGCATCAGCGGGCCGCCCTGGATGCCGGGGAACACGATCGACTGCAGCTTCTTCTCGATCTCCTCGCCCGCGTCCTTCGCCACGATGATGCCGCCGCGCGGGCCGCGCAGGGTCTTGTGGGTGGTCGAGGTGACCACGTGCGCATGCGGCAGCGGGCTGGGATACACGCCCGCGGCGATCAGGCCGGCGACGTGGGCCATGTCCACGAACAGGTAGGCGCCGATCTTGTCGGCGATGGCGCGGAAGCGCGCCCAGTCCATCACCTGCGAGTAGGCGCTGAAGCCGGCCACGATCATCTTCGGCTTGTGCTCCAGGGCCAGGCGCTCGACTTCGTCGTAGTCGACCAGGCCTTGCTCGTTCACGCCGTACTGCACGGCGTTGAGGATCTTGCCGGACAGGTTGACCTTGGCGCCGTGGGTGAGGTGGCCGCCGTGGGCCAGGCTCATGCCGAGGATGGTGTCGCCCGGATTGAGCAGGGCGAAGTACACCGCCTGGTTGGCCTGCGAGCCCGAATGCGGCTGCACGTTGGCATAGGTCGCCCCGAACAGCTCCTTCAGGCGCTCGATGGCGAGGCGCTCGGCCACGTCCACGTATTCGCAGCCGCCGTAATAGCGCTTGCCCGGATAGCCTTCCGCGTACTTGTTGGTCAGCACGCTGCCCTGGGCCTCGAGCACGCGCGGGCTGGCGTAGTTCTCGGAGGCGATCAGCTCGACGTGGTCTTCCTGGCGGCGCGCTTCGTCGGCCATGGCCTGGGCCAGCTCATCGTCGAAGCCGGCGATCGTCTCGTTCTTGGCAAACATCCTGACCTCTGCGGGTGGCGGCGGGGAGTGGAAGCCCGAAAGTGTAGCGCCCGGGGGGTTGGGGGGCCACCTTAGGACGGCTCGGAAACCGCATACCGGCGCGTATCCGCGGCCATCCCCTCCGCTTGCCGGGAGCCGCGGCGCGGGCGCAGCATGGCCGTCTTCCCCGTCCCTGGAGTCCGCCCATGCAGCAGCGTTCGCTCGGCCAGCAGCAGCTTCGCGTTTCCGCCCTCGGCCTCGGCTGCATGGGCATGTCGGACATGTACGGCGAAACCGACCGCGCCGAAAGCATTGCCACCGTGCACGCCGCCCTGGACGCCGGCCTGACCCTGCTGGACACCGGCGACTTCTACGGCATGGGCCACAACGAGATGCTGCTGGGCGAGGCGCTGGCCGGCCGCCCGCGCGACGCTTACCTGCTCAGCGTGAAGTTCGGCGCCCAGCGCGGCCCCGGCGGCGACTGGCTGGGCTACGACGCCCGCCCCGCCGCGGTAAAGACCGCCCTGGCCTATTCGCTCAAGCGCCTGCGCACCGACTACGTGGATATCTACCGCCCGGCGCGGCTGGACCCCGCCGTGCCGATCGAAGACACCGTCGGCGCCATCGCCGACCTGGTCAAGGCCGGCTTCGTGCGCCATCTGGGCTTGTCCGAAGTGAGCGCGCCGACCATCCGCCGCGCCCATGCGGTGCTGCCGGTGGCCGATCTGCAGATCGAATACTCCCTGGTCAGCCGCGGCATCGAGGAAAGCATCCTGCCCGCCTGCCGCGAGCTGGGCACCGGCATCACCGCTTATGGCGTGCTGTCGCGCGGCCTGATCAGCGGCCACTGGAACACCGAACGCAGCACCGCGACGCGCGATTTCCGCACGCACAGCCCGCGCTTCCAGGGCGACAACCTGCGCCACAACCTGGGCCTGGTCGAGCAGCTGCGCGCGCTGGCCGAGGCGCGCGGCATCAGCGTCGCCCAGCTCGCCATCGCCTGGGTGCTGGCGCGCGGCGAGGACATCGTGCCGCTGGTCGGCGCGCGCACGCGCCATCGGCTGCAGGAAGCGCTGGGCGCGGTGGACGTCCATTTGACGGCGCAGGAACTGGCCGCGATCGAACAGGCCGTGCCCAAGGGCGCCGCCGCGGGCGACCGCTACAGCGCGCAGGGCATGAGTTCGCTGGACAGCGAACGCTGAGCCTCAGCGCCGCCGCTTCAGGCGATGCACGGCCGAGACCATCACGTAGCTGATGATCATCAGCAGCAGCCAGGAACCGAGCTTGCTCAGCGGGACGACGCTCCAGCCGTCCCGCTGCGCCGGATAGCGCCAGGCCGCGGCGAAGGTGCCGACGTTCTCGGCCAGCCAGATAAACGCGGCCACCAGCACGAAGCCGAGCAGCAGAGGCATGCGCCGGTATTCGCTGCGGATGCGGAAATACACCTGGCTGCGCCCGAACAGCACCGCCACCGCGGCGAACAGCAGCCAGCGCGCATCCGGCACGAAGTGGTGGGTAAAGAAGTTCACATAGATCGCCAGCGCCAGCCACGCCGTCGCCGCGAACGAGGGATGCCGCACGAAGCGGAACTCGAACAGCCGCCAGGCCCGCGCGATATAGCTGCCGACCGCGGCGTACATGAAGCCGGTGAACAGCGGCACGCCGCCGATGCGCAGGATGGAAGGTTCCGGGTATTCCCACGAACCCATCGCGGTCTTGAATACTTCCATCGCGGTGCCGGTGAGATGGAACAGCAGGATCACCGCCGCCTCTTCGCGCGTCTCCAGGCGCAGCGCCAGCAGCAGGCATTGCAGCGCGAACGCGGCCAGCACCAGGAAGTCGTAGCGCGCCAGCCAGGCTCCATGCGGATAGAACGCCCAGGTCAGCAGCAGCAAGGCCAGCATGCCGGCGCCGAACAGGCAGGCCCAGGCCTGCTTGAGGCCGAAGCAGACGAACTCGTGCAGCACCAGGGCCCAGCGGCCGCGCGGCGCGGCCCAGCCCTGCGCCCAGGCGTCCAACCGCCACAGGCCGCGCGGCGGCAGCGTCGAAACGAGGGAATCCATGCGGGTGCGCTCCTGGCCAGGCGATAGCGCGCCAGCCTGCGGCAGCGCGATGGCCGGCGCGGCGCCAAGCATGGCGAAGCCCTGGCGCGGCCCTGGCCGTCACCGGGACGACGCGCCGACCCGCTATAATCTCGGGTTTAACCCTCGCCCTAACGCCTCCGTCCACCCTGCGGGTCCGGCGGCGCACGCCTCCGGAGGCTCCATGCAGTACATCTACACCATGAACGGGGTCAGCAAGATCGTTCCCCCGAAGCGCCAGATCATCAAGGACATCTCCCTCTCGTTCTTCCCCGGCGCCAAGATCGGCCTGCTGGGCGTCAACGGCGCGGGCAAGTCCACGGTGCTGCGCATCATGGCCGGCGTCGACACCGATTTTCAGGGCGAAGCCCGCCCGCAGCCGGGCATCAAGGTCGGCTACCTGGCGCAGGAGCCGCAGCTGGACGCCGAGAAGACCGTGCGCGAGGCCGTGGAAGAAGGCGTGTCGGTGATCCTGGACGCGCAGAAGCGCCTGGAAGAGGTCTACGCCGCCTACGCCGAGGAAGGCGCCGACTTCGACAAGCTGGCCGCCGAGCAGCAGGAGCTGGAGAACATCCTGGCGGTGAACGACGCCCACGCGCTGGAGCGCCAGCTCGAAGTGGCCGCCGACGCGCTGCGCCTGCCGCCGTGGGATGCCAAGATCGGCCCGCTGTCCGGCGGCGAGAAGCGCCGCGTGGCGCTGTGCCGCCTGCTGCTGTCCAAGCCGGACATGCTGCTGCTGGACGAGCCCACCAACCATCTGGACGCCGAGTCGGTGGACTGGCTGGAGCAGTTCCTGCAGAACTACCCCGGCACCGTGGTGGCGGTCACCCATGACCGCTACTTCCTGGACAACGCCGCCGAGTGGATCCTCGAGCTGGACCGCGGCCGCGGCATCCCCTGGAAGGGCAACTACACCGAGTGGCTGGAGCAGAAGGACGCGCGCCTGAAGCAGGAAGCCAGCCAGGAAAAGTCGCGCCAGAAGGCGATCGAGAAGGAACTGGAGTGGGTGCGTTCGGCGGCCAAGGGTCGCCAGTCCAAGGGCAAGGCGCGCCTTAACCGCTTCGAGGAACTGAACTCGGTCGAATACCAGCACCGCAACGAGACCAACGAGATCTTCATCCCGCCGGGCGAGCGCCTGGGCCAGGAAGTGATCGAGTTCAAGAACGTCTCCAAGGCCTTCGGCGACCGCCTGCTGATCGACGACCTGTCGTTCAAGGTGCCGCCGGGCGCGATCGTCGGCGTGATCGGCCCCAACGGCGCCGGCAAGTCCACGCTGATGAAGCTGATCACCGGCAAGGAGCAGCCCGATTCCGGCGAAGTGAAGCTCGGCCACACCGTCAAGCTGGCCTACGTCGACCAGTCGCGCGGCATGCTCGATGCGAAGAACAACGTGTGGCAGGAAATCTCCGGCGGCGCGGACATCCTCACCATCGGCAACTTCGAGCTGCAGTCGCGCGCCTATATCGGCCGCTTCAACTTCAAGGGCACCGACCAGCAGAAGATCGTCGGCAACCTGTCCGGCGGCGAGCGCGGCCGCCTGCATCTGGCCAAGACCCTGCTGCAGGGCGGCAACATGCTGCTGCTCGACGAGCCGTCCAACGACCTGGACGTGGAAACCCTGCGCGCGCTGGAAGATGCGCTGCTGGAATTCCCCGGCTGCGCGATGGTGATCTCGCATGACCGCTGGTTCCTGGACCGCATCGCCACGCATATCCTGGCGTTCGAGGGCGACTCGCACGTGGAGTTCTTCCCCGGCAACTACAACGAGTACGAGGCGGATAAGAAGCGCCGCCTGGGCGATGAGGCGTCGAGGCCGCATCGGGTGAAGTACAAGAAGCTGGCGTAACAGCTTGAGCCCCTCTCCCATCGGGAGAGGGGTTGGGGTGAGGGTGCGGGCGAAGCGCAAGGGTGATGTGCACGACTCCGCCCGTACCCTCACCCGCCTGCCGGCACCCTCTCCCGGAGGGAGAGGGATCGCACATCCGGCGTCCTCATCGATCACGGAGACCCCCATGCACTTCATGCAATCCCTGCAAGCCGCATGGCAGCGCCACCACTCCCTGGTCTGCGTCGGCCTCGACCCCGAGCTGCCGAAATTCCCCGCTCATCTGCGCGATGACGCCGACGCCGTCTTCAAGTTCTGCGCCGCCATCGTCGACGCCACCGCCGACCTCGCCTGCGCGTTCAAGCCGCAGATCGCGCACTTCGCCGCGATTCGCGCCGAAGACGCGCTGGAGCGCCTGATCGCGCATATCCATGCGAAGCATCCCGATGTGCCGGTGATCCTAGACGCCAAGCGCGGCGATATCGGCAGCACCGCGCAGCACTACGTCACCGAGGCGTTCGAGCGCTATGCCGCCGATGCGGTGACCATCAATCCGTATATGGGCCGCGACTCGGCGCAGCCGTTCCTGGACCGCGCCGACAAGGGCGTGATCCTGCTCTGCCATACCTCCAACCCGGGTGCGGCGGATCTGCAGGATCTGGACGTCGGCGGCCGCCCGCTCTACCAGCACGTGGCGCAGACCATCGCGCGCGAATGGAACACCCACGGCAACTGCGCCCTGGTCACCGGCGCCACCTGGCCGGAGCAGCTCGCCGAAGTGCGCGCCCTGGTGGGCGAGGTGCCGCTGCTGGTGCCGGGTATCGGCGCGCAGGGCGGCGATGTGGAAGCAGTGGTGAAGCATGGCCGTACCGCGAACGGCACCGGCCTGATGATCAGCTCGTCGCGCGCCATTCTGTATGCGGGCCAGGGCGAGGACTTCGCCGAGGCCGCGCGCAAGGCCGCGCTGGAACTGCGCGACAGCATCAACCGTTTCCGCTGATTCCGAACTTCTCCCGCGCCGCCGGGCGCGGCATAGTCGCGGCATTCCCTCGAAGGAGCCGCGCATGCGCGATGCGAAACCTGCTTTCGATCCGGGCCGCCGCCGCTGGCTGCAGGCTGCGGGTGTCACGCTGGGCGCCGCGGCGTTCGGCCCGCTGTCTTTCGCCGCACCAGACGCACGCTCGCGCCTGATCCTGCTCGGCACCGCCGGCGGCCCCACGCCGAAACGCGATCGCGCCGCGCCCGCCAGCACCGTCGTGGTGGATGGCGTGATCTACGTGGTCGACTGCGGCAATGGCGTGGCGCGCCAGATGGTGCAGGCCGGCCTCGATCTCGGCGCGATCCGCCACGTCTTCCTCACCCACCAGCACTCCGACCACAACGCCGACTACGGCAACCTGCTGTGGCTGGCCTGGGCCGCGCGGCTGCATACCCGCGTGGACACCTGGGGTCCGCCGCCGCTGGCCGCGATGACGCGCGACTTCCTGCGCATGAACGACGCGGACATCCAGACCCGCATCCAGGACGAAGGCCGCCCGCCGCTGGCGCCGCTGATCGTGCCGCATGAGCTGAGCAAGGCCGGCGTGGCGATGCGCGACGAGCGGGTCAAGGTCACCGCCGCGCTGGTGGCGCATCCGCCGGTGGCGCCGGCCTTCGCTTATCGCTTCGACTGCCCGGACCGCTCCATCGTGTTCTCCGGCGATACGCGGCCGACGCCGGCGCTGGTCGAACTGGCGCGCAACGCCGACGTGCTGGTGCACGAGGTGATGTACCAGCCGGCGCTGGAAAAACTGATCGCCTCCGAACCGAATGCGCAGCGGCTGCGCGAACATCTGCTGGCCAGCCACACCACCACCGAACAGGTGGGACGCGTCGCCACCGAGGCCGGCGTCAAGACGCTGGTGCTGAATCACTTCGTGCCCGGCGGCGATCCGACGCTGACCGACGCCGTATGGCGCGACGCCGTGGCGCCGCATTTCAAAGGCCGCCTGGTGGTGGGACGCGACCTGATGGAGCTGTAAGTCAGTCCGCCGCAGCCACCGCAACGCCGATGGCCGGCCGCGCCCGCTGCAGCCGCGCGCGCAGCCAGCGCTCGCAAGGCGTCGACAGATAACGCTCCACCAGCGTGCCGAGCAGCCAGCACAGCGGCAGCGCCGGCAGATACCACAGCCAGCCGTAGGCCATATCGCCGCCGGCGGCGCGGAACACCCGCACCGTGCCGTACACCACGAACATATGGGTCAGGTAGATCTCATAGCTCAGCTGCCCCCAGCGGCGCAGCCAGCCGAAGCCGCGCAAGGGCCGCGTGACGCCGCCCGCTTCGCGATAACCGCAGGCGACCAGCACGCACAGCGCCGAGAACGTCAGCAGCAGCATCACGCCGTCGTGCAGCAGCGGCCACCACCACGGCATGCCGATAAACACCGCGAACAAACCGATCGCCCCGGCGATGCCCAGCGTCCGCGCCGCCCAGCGCGGCGCGCGCCAGTGCGCTACCGCCAGCGCGCCGAGCACGCCGGTGCCGATGGCGGACATGCCCGGCAGATAAGCCTTCTCCTTCCAGATCTCGCTGGCATCGTCGAGCGAGGACAACAGCCACGGCAGCGTCATCGCCAACACGCACAGCAACAGCGCCATCAGCGCATCGCGGCGCAGCAGCAGGCAGGCCAGGGGAAAGCCGAGGTAGAACACTTCCTCGATCGACAGCGACCACAGCACGTCCCAGTTGCCCGGCAGATAACCGGTCTGCCCCTCATACCAGTTCAGATGCAGGCCCAGCGCGGCGAGCACCGCGCGCGGCAAGGACTGGCCTTCGCGCTGGATCACATAGTCCTGCGCGCCGGCCAGATGCAGCACGCTCAGCACGGCCACGAGGGCCAGCAGGCAAGGCACGATGCGCGCAAAGCGGCGCGCGTAGAAGTCGCGCAGATCGATGCGTTCCAGCGCACCCCAGCGGCGGATCGCATTGCCGGCGATCAGAAAGCCGGAGATCACGAAGAATACGAACACGGCCTCATAGCCGTTGAAATTGAGCGCGCTCAGCAGGCGCGCCGGCAGCACTTCGCCCAGGCCGGTCTTCTTCAGCGGAATGCGCAAGCCTATGTGATGCAGCACCACCAGCACGATGGCGATGCCGCGCAGCAGGTCGATGCCGGGATTGCGTTCAACTGGCGAAGGCTTTGAGGATGGCATCGACGGGCTTGCGCAGCAGGGTTTCGTTGAACACGAGTTCCAGGCGGCCCTCATGCGGCTTGCCGATCATGATATCGGCTTTGCCCAGGCGTTCCTGCAGACCTTGTCGCCGTGCTTCGGCGATCTCCACGAAATGGATATTGGTGCCGTGCTCGACGCGGTGCACGGTATAGCCGTCCAGCTTTGCCAAGCCCTCCAGCAGCCGGTCGCCGGCGGCGCGCACCTTGGCGAAGCGATCTTCGAAACCATTGAGCGCATCCAGCGCGAGCAGCGCCGGCTGCCAGCCGTGGAAGATGGTGCCGCCGAAGATATGCCGCGCATCGCGCGCCTTGGCGATATTGGCCTTGCTGCCGGCGAGGATCGCGCCGAACGGCGCGCCCAGGTATTTGTACAGCGACACGTAGACGGTATCGAACGGCGCCGCGTACTTCGCCGCGGTAAATCCTTCGGCGCCGCTGTTCAACAGCAGGCGTGCGCCGTCCAGATGCATGCCGATGCCCTTGGCGCGGGCGCGCTCGGCGATCGCCTGCACCGTCTCGAACGGCACCATCGCGCCGTCGGCGCGGCGCACCGGGCTTTCCAGCGAGATCGCGCCGATCGGCAGCGGATAGGCCGCGTTCTCCGACACCGCGATCGCCGCATCCACTTCTTCCAGCGTGGGTGCCGCGCGGCCCGGCGCCAGCGGCACCAGGTTGATCGCGCTGAGCGTGGTCACCGCGTCGCTTTCGTCGCAGTAGACATGGCTTTCCTGCTGCACCAGGGCGCGTTTCTTCTCGCCGCACAGCAGGCGAATCGCGACCTGGTTGGCCAGCGTGCCGGTGGGCAGGAAGGCGGCGTCTTCCTTGCCCAGCAGCTGGGCGAAGCGCTGCTCGAGTTCTTCCACCGCGCCGCGCTTGAGATAGAAATCGCCGGCCTTGTCGCGGGTCTGCAGGATCGCGTCCATCCGCGCCAGCACGTCGCGGCCGTAATGCGGCACGTCGTCGCCCATCAGCATGACGCTGCGGTTGATCTGCTGCGGATCCTGCGGGCTCTTCGGCGATGCCGCCGCCCATGCGGCCGGCGCCATGCCGGTGCCCAGCGCGGCAAGCGAGCCCGCGGCCAAGGACGAACGGAGAAAGTCTCGACGGTCCATCACGCGCGCCCCTTGGGTGGTTGTCCGGCGCACCGTAGCACCGGCGGGGGAAGGCCTTATCGGCCGAAGGTCATGGCGATCGAAAAAAGACGGCGGCCTCCAACGAAGCCGTCATTCCGGCGCAGGCCGGACGAGCGCGTAGCGCGAAGAACGCCCCGAGGGCAGCCCCGGAGGGGCGAGCGAAGCGAGTCATCCAGTGGCGATATCGCTGTTCTGAGCGTCGCAGTGAAGGGCTGGGCTCTTTCGCGAAGATCGGTCGTGGTCGTTACTGGATTCCGGCCTGCGCCGGAATGACGGCCTTGATAGGTGGCGGTCAACGGGGTGGTGCTATTTGCCGCTTGCCGCCGGCAGGTCGGCGATCATCTGCTTCGCCAGCCCTTCGTAGTCGTAGTCGAAATGATGGTCGCCGGGCTTGCGGTACACCTTGATCCACGCCGGCAGGCCCGACGTGGCGCAGATGGTGTCGTCCTCGTCGTCCTTGCCGTAGTAGCACATCACCGGCGGATGGCCGTCGAGCGCCAGCAGAGGCGGACGCGCGTCGTAGTGCTTCACCGGGTTGAGGGTCTGGAACAGGTTCTGGGTCAGCGTCTTGAACCAGCCCTCGACCATATAGCCCTGCATCTCGATCTCGTAGCTGACGTCCTTGCTCGGCGACAGCAGCGCCAGCTGGGCCACGCGCGCGCGGTTCTCCGGCTTCAGGCGCTCGATGATCGACGGCAGCACGTCGGCGCCGAAGGAGAAGCCGATCAGCCATACGCGCTGCTTATGCAGGCGTGCGGTGGACTGCTCGATCAGCGCATCCAGGTCGGCGGCGGAAGCCTCGGCATTGCTTTGCCGCCAGTAGTACTTCAGCAGGCTCACGCCGATGACCGGCACGCCATGCTTGGCCAGAATGCCGCCGAGCTGCTTGTCCAGATCGCGCCAGCCGCCGTCGCCGGAATAGAAGATGGCGACCACATCGCCGCGCCCTTCCAGCGGCACCGCGCCCGGCGCGGCCGGCACTTCGACCAGCGACTCGGCCATACTGGCGTGATGCCAGGGCTGCCAGACAAGCACGCCGATGGCCGCGGCGGCGAGCACGATGCCGCCGATGATCCTGGTGATTCGTTTCATCGCCGCACCATACCCGATAGGCCGCCGGAGATCAGGCTGGCGATATTGGCCAGCACCAGCGGCAAGGCGATGCCGGCGGGAACGGCGAGATAACGCGGCTCCCACTCCGGATCGAATTTGTCCTTGTACTTGTGCAGGCCGCGGAAGTTGTAGAAGCGTTCGCCGCGGCCGAACACCAGCGCGCCCAGCCGGCTCCACAGCGGCGCGGTGCGCCGGTTCTGCAGGCCGGAGAACGGCGCCATGCCGAGGTTGAACCAGACATAGCCTTCGCCGCGCGCCCACTGCATCAGTTCGATGAACATGAAGTCCATGACGCCGGAGCTGCCGTCGGGCAGATGGCGCATCAGGTCGACCGAGGCTTCTTCCTTGCTGTCGGTAAGGAACAGATTGGCGAACGCCACCAGCTCCTCGCCCTTCCACACCAGGGCCATCGGCGTGCGCGCCAGATAAGCCGGATCGAAGGTGCCCAGCGAGAAGCCCTTCTCGCGCACGCCCTTGTCGCGCATCCACGCATCGGAGATCGGCTTCAGCCGCGGGATCAGCGCACCCACCTGCTCGGCCGGCACGATCTGCAGCCGCATGCCTTCGCGGGTGAGCTTGTTGATGGTGTTGCGCAGCACCTTCTTGGACTTGCCGTCGAGATTGAAGCCGTCCAGCTTGACGCGCGCTTCCTCGCCGATCTTCAGCAGGTTCATGCCCACTTCGAGATAGAGGTCCAGATCCTGCGGCCGCACCTGGTAGAACAGCGGCCAGCCGCCGGCGCGTTCGCATTGCTCGCGGAAGGTCCAGACCAGCTCGCGGCGCGCGTCTTCGTCCTCGCCCACCGGATCGCCCATGGCGACCCAGCTGCGGCCTTCCACGTCGTACATGATGAAGGCCTTGCTCTCGCCGTCGAACAGCAAGGTCTTGTCGCTCATCAGCGCGAGGTGCGCCTGCGCCGAGGAGTACTGCTTGATGAGCGGCAGCGCGCGCGCCAGTTCCTCTTCGCCGGGCAGGTGCAGATCCGGCCGCGCGGGGCGGATCAGATTGGCCAGCGCGAACAGCATGCCTGCCGCGGTGGCGCCGACCAGGGCGCGCAGCGCGCGCGGCGCACCGCCGTGATAGAAGCTGAATTCCCACCACAGGTTGGTGCTGTACTCCACGTGCTTGTAGCTGAAGGAGACCAGCCAGCCGGCGCAGCCCAGCACGGCGAGGATCGCGATGATCCAGCCCACCGAAAAGGTGGCGCTGAACAGCGAGGCGCGGCGATAGAACAGCCGATGCGCCGGCGCCAGGCACAGCGCCAGCAGCGAGAGCAGCGTGGCTTCCTCGTAGTCGATGCCCTTGAGCAGGGACAGCACCGCGCCGAGCAGCAGCAGCACCAGGGTCAGTACATAGGCCGCATCCAGCCGCCGCTGCAGGCCGCGCGCCAGGATCAGCAGCAGCATGCCGACCATGCTGGCGAGGAAGTGCGAGATCTCCAGCACCGGCAGCGGCAGCACGTGGCGCAGGATCTCCATGCGTCCCGGCAGCGCCGAAGTGGCGCCGGAGAACAGCAGCACCGCGCCGGACACCAGGGTGAGGCCGGCGAAGAACGGCGGCAGCAGGCCGGTGAACCACGGCGCCAGCGGCACCTTGCCGGCCACGCCGCGCGCTTCGCGCGCCAGCACCACCACGGTGGCCGCGCACAGCGGCAGGAAGTAATAAATCAGGCGATACGCGGCCAGCGCGCCGAGGATCGGCGCTTCCAGTCCTTCGTTGCCGGTGGCGCCGAAGCCGGCCAGCATCACCGCCTCGAACACGCCCAGGCCGCCGGGCACGTGGCTGACCAGGCCGGCGATCTGCGCCAGCACGAAGATCGCCATGAAATGGCCGAAGCCGGTGTCCACCGCGTTGGGCATCAGCAGGTACAGCACCCACGCCGCCAGGCCCCAGTCCACCGCGCCGGTGAGGATCTGCCGTGCCGCCGTGGCGGGGGACGGCCAGCTCAGCCGCCAGCGCCACACGCGCAGCGGCTGGCGCAGCACTCGGCTGCTCGCCAGCCACAGCAGCGGGATCAGGGTCAGCACGATCGCCACGGGAATGCGCAGGCTGGCCAACGGCACCGTCGGCGGCACCGGCACCAGCAGCAGGGTCACGCCGGTCAGCGCGAACAGGCCCAGCCAGAAGCTGGCCGTGCAATACAGCACCACCTTGGCCACCTCGGCGGTGGACAGGCCGGCCTGGATATAGAAGCGGTAGCGGATCGAGCCCGAGATCAGCAGCGCCATGCCCAGCGCATTGCTGAAGGCGTAGCTGATAAAGGAAATCAGGGTGACCTGGGCGCGCGGCAGCTTGCGGCCGATCGAGGCCAGGCCGAACCAGTCGTACAGCGTCATCACCGCATAGCTCGCCGCGGTGAGCAGCGTGGCCAGCACGATGCGGTGGTTCTCCAGGCCGTGCACGTAGCGCGCGACTTCGCGGTAGCTGACCTGGCTGGCCAGCGAGCGCAGCGCCCACAGCGCCAGGCAGAGCATGCCCACCGAAAGCAGCGGACCGGCGAGCCGGCGCAGCCACGCCCCGCGAGGGCGCGTCAGGGCTTCTGCCGGCTCCGGAGCGTCCGCCCCTCTCTGCTCCACCACTCGACCCAAGGCCTCCACGAATGATTCAAGGCGTGCGCCTGCACGCCGGGCGTTGCTTGCAGCCGATCCACGCGCCATGTGTGCGGCGGGCGCGAGCACGCGGACTCGTTCGCCACAGCCGTCAAGCATAGCGTGTCGAACCTGTCCTTAGGTCCGTCGTTTCCCGGCTGTCCCCCTTGCCGCTGCGCGGGCGCAGGCATGGAGAACATGCGGTGCGCGGCCGCGGGAGCGGTCGGGCCAGTGTAAGACGAACAAGGGAGCTGAAAATGACAACGGCCGGACATGCCGGCCGCTGTCGTCAGACCCGCCGGTTCACCGGCGGTACGGATTGCGGATTTACGCGTTGCTGCGCGCCAGGCGAGCCACCCAGCGGTACAGCACGGCCACGATCACGATAAAGGCCAGGCCGCCGAGGATCTCCGCGATATTGCCGAACGAGGCCGGCACCAGGGCCAGCGGCGCGCCCTTGCCGGAGAACGCGACGATCGCGGCGATCACTACACCGATGATGCTCTCGCCCACGATCAGGCCGGACGCCAGCAGCACGCCGAGCTGCTTGGTCGCCTCGGGCTTGGGACCGCGGTCCGCGCGGCGGTCGAACACCCAGCCGACCACCGAGCCCACCACCACCATCAGCGTGCTGGCCGTCGGCAGATAAATGCCCAGGCCCACCGCCAGCGGCGGGATGCGCATCCTGGTGGTGCGCGCCAGGATCGCGTCCACCACGATCACGCCGATGCCGATCCACACGCCGGTGATGATCAGGCCCCAATCGATATTGTTGGTGATCACGCCCTGCGCCAGCGCCGAGATCAGGCCGGCCTGCGGCGCCGGCAGCGCGGCCGGACCGACGCCCGGCACGCCGGCGAAGCCATAGGCCTTGTTGAGCAGGTCCAGTACAGGCGGGATCACCGCGGCGCCGGCGACCACGCCGATCACCAGCGCCACCTGCTGGCGCCACGGCGTGGCGTCGACCAGCTGGCCGGTCTTCAGGTCCTGCAGGTTGTTGTTGGCGATGGCCGCCACGGTGAAGATCACCGCGGTGGTGAACAGCGCGAACGCCACCAGTGCCTTGCCGGCCTCGGCCGGCACGTACGGCTTCACGCCCGCCACCAGCAGCAGCGCGGCGCCGATCACCACCAGGATGCCCACGCCCGACAGCGGGCTGTTGGACGAACCGATCAGGCCGGCCATATAGCCGCACACGGTCGACACGAAGAAGCCCATCAGCACGACGTAGGCGACGCCACCCACCGCCAGCACGGCGAGGTGATCGCCCAGGCCGCTGGTGTTGGCGAAGTAGCCGAGCAGCCAGGCGATCGGCACGAAGCAGACCAGGGTGATCAGGCCGACGATGCCGATCGGGATGTCCTGCTCGGTGCGCGGCAGCGTGTCGGCCTTGCCGGCCTTGCGCACGCGCGAGGCGGCCATCGCCGAGGTGAGGCCGCTGATCACCGGCTTGACCAGCTTGGCCAGGGTCCAGATCGCGGATACGCCGATCGCGCCGGCGCCGACGAAGCGCACCTTGTGGCTCCAGGTGGCCTGGGCCAGCTCGGCGACGCCGCCGGTGCTGTGCTCGACCAGCGAATAGAACGGCACGCCCCAGCCCCAGCCGATCAGCGCGCCGACCAGCATGGCGATGCCGACCGAGAGGCCGACCAGGTGGCCGATGGCGAACAGCGCGAAGGAAAGGTTGAAGTCGAAGCCGCTGACCGAACCCTTGCCGCCGACGCGGAAGTAGCTGATCACGTCCGAGGCGAACACCTGGGTGGCCACCACCACGGCGAACACCGCCGAAGTGATCGAGCCCCACAGCACCGCCATCAGGCCGGCCTTGCCCTCTTCCACGCTGCCGCCGGCTTCATGCTCGCCGCTGCCGACTTTGAGCACTTCGGCGCAGGCGATGCCTTCCGGATACGGCAGGTCGGAATTGGTGACCAGGGCGCGGCGCAGCGGGATCGAATACATCACGCCCAGGATGCCGCCGAGCGCGCATACCGCGAACGAGGTCCAGAACGGGAAGCCGGTCCACCAGCCGATCATGATCATGCCGGGCAGCACGAAGATGATCGAGGACAAGGTGCCCGCCGCCGAGGCGATGGTCTGCACTATGTTGTTTTCCTGGATGGTGGAATTGCGCATCGCGCGCAGGATCGCCATCGAGATCACCGCCGCCGGAATCGAAGTGGCGAAGGTGAGGCCGGCCTTGAGGCCGAAGAACACATTGGCGGCGGTGAACACCAGCGTGATCAGCACGCCCAGGATCACGCCGCGTACGGTCAATTCCTTGCGCACGTCGGCGCCGGCCGGTTGGGCGCTCACAAGTACGTTCCTTTCATGCTGGAGATCTCCCCGTGTAGATAGTTCGGTTTTCATCAGCGGCATTGATATGAGACGGCGGCCGCTCGCCGATCGCTGTCCTGAATCGTCCTAGATTTGCCACATTTTCGCCCAGTAGCAAAGAGCGTGTGCGGCAAAACGCCTTACCTGCGGCGGCGGCCTATGGCGCATAGCGCGCGGCCTCCCGCCAGACATTCAAGAAAATCGGAAACTGCGTACCGGAAAACTTGATTCTCCCTTGCCGGGCGCCGCCGCATACTCGGGGCTCCCCAAGGATCGAGGTATACCCCCATGCCCGCCCCGCACCCCGAGGCCATCGACGGCCTGGACACGCATTTCGCGCCCGAACATCCGCTGGCCGCGCTGAGCGGCTTCTACCGCGCCTTCAACCAGCGCGACCTGGAGGCGATGGCGCGCCAGTGGTCCCACGACGAGGGGGCGTCGATGAGCAATCCGCTGGGCGGCATCGAGCGCGGCTGGCCGCGGATCCGCGCGGTGTACGAGCGGATCTTCCTGGGCGAGGCGCGGGTGCGGGTGGTGTTCCACGACTACACGCTTCATCACTTCGGCGAGAGCTTCCTCGCCGTGGGGCGCGAGCGCGGCGTGCTGGAACGCGGCAACACCCGGCTGGAACTGGCCATCCGCACCTCGCGCCTGTACCGGCGCGAGGACGGGCAATGGCGGCAGTTCCATCACCATGGCTCGTTCGAGGATCCGGCGCTGCTGGAGGCCTATCACGAGACGGTGCGCTGAGCCGTCCTCAGCGCGCACTCGCGCCGTACTGGCTGCGGGTCACCCACACCCGTCCCGGATATTCGCCCTTCGCGCGCGCGTGATCGAACCACTGGCGCGCATGCAGCCGCCGCAGCTGCGGCTGGCCCAGATAGCGCGCCGCGTATTCCGCCAGCTGCCGCCAGCGCTGCGCGTCCTGGCGCAGCTGGGCCAGGTGGCCGCGCAGCTGGCTGCCGTCCGGCGTGCCCAGCCAGCCCTCGCTCGCCCATTCCCGCACGAAACGGCGCAGCGCCACCGCGGCGGTCCAGGCGACGGCGGCCTGCTCCAGCGCATTGGCGCGGATTTCCTGCAGCCGCTCGGGCAGGAAGCGCGCCAGGCCTTCGTCTTCCAGCATCAGCAGGCTGTTGCCCTGCAGGTCGTTGAGCAGGCGATCGAGCCTGGTCTGGGGAGATGTCCAGAGGCGATCGGTCTCATGTCTACAGTTTTGTCCTAAAAATGCCGTCTCCATCTTGCTTTCCTCGAGTTTTACGGATAGCGAATAAATTCAATAAATACAATGAAATACCACCATGAATGGGCAATTTAAACAATTAAAAATTGCCTAATCGGCGGGTCAGATCGTCAACAATGAGAGCTCGTCAGCTTTCTGCTCGACCTTGTTGTTTCGACCCCCGCGGATCGCGCCGCTCCGACCGGCCGCCGCGCAGCGAGAAGGAGTCTCTTTTGGCAATGAACGGGTTTTCCCAGCGTCTGCACCTGGCCTTGGATCTGAGCGGCATGATCAAGGGCCGTGGCCGCACGTCCCGGCTGGCCGACATGTTCGGCGTCTCGCGCGAGACCGCGCGCAAATGGCTCAACGACATGGCCCGGCCGGAAACCAAGCGCATGACCGAAATCGCCGGCCGCTTCGGCGTCGGCTTCGAATGGCTGGCCACCGGCCGCGGCGAACCGAAGGGTTTCATGAAGGTGCAGGACGCCGCGGCGCCATACCGGGTGGACCATCGCGAGCAGGCGCGCCTGTTCGGACTGATCGGCCGGCTGACCCGGGATCAGCGCCGCGCGCTGCTGGTGATCCTGGAGCAGATGATCAAGAAGGAATAAGAGGTTTCCTAGCGCGATAAAAAAAGCCCGCTCGATGAGCGGGCTTTTTCGTTGCATGCGAGCTGCGATATCAGTGATTGATCATGATGTCGACGATCAGGCCGGTGGCGACCGCGGTCAGAAAGATCTGCCCGTCATCGTCGCGCACGTAGCGGTAGCCCCGATCCGGGCGGCGCAGGTGATAACGCTCGTAGTCGGTGATGTAGTAGGTGTGCGTGTAATAGCGATCCGGCAGGCGCTCGCCGCGGCGATAAGCGTGTTTCTCCCAGCCGCGGTGCTGGCCGTTGTCGTGACGCCCCTCGTCCTTGGGATTGTGGCCGCGATCGCGATCATGGCCGTGATCCCAGTCGTGATCCTGCGGCGCGGCCCAGGCGGAAGCGCTCATGGCGAGCAGCGCGAAGGAGACGGTCAGACCCAGTAGACGTTTCATGGCGACTCCGTAGCCCGAAGGGGCATTGGTGACAGGTGGCCGCTCTTGGACAGCCGGAAACGATGCTAGCGCCCGAAAGCTGAATTCCACGGGCTGCCGCGCGCAATGGCGCCTGAACCGGGATGCGGCCTTAAGCAAAGAAAAAGGATCCGCGTCGCCGCGGATCCTTCGATTGGTGGGCCGTGACAGATTCGAACTGTCGACCAACGGATTAAAAGTCCGCTGCTCTACCGGCTGAGCTAACGGCCCGATCGATCAAGCATGGCTTAAAGCCAAGCGCGCGATTTTAAGGTCAGCGCGCCTGTGGCACAAGCAAACGGCTCAAACGTAGCGCGTGGGATCGGGCAGGCCGGCCTCGCGGAAACCCTGCGCGCGCAGGCGGCAGGCATCGCAATGGCCGCAGGCGCGACCCTGCGCATCGGCCTGGTAGCAGCTCACCGTCTCAGAAAAATCCACGCCCAGGCGCGCGCCTTCGCGGGCGATATCGCCCTTGCTCATGCGCATCAGCGGCGCGTGCACACGGATGCCAGCGCCTTCCACCCCGGCCTTGGTGGCGACATTGGCGAGCTGCTCGAACGCCTCGATAAAGGCGGGGCGGCAATCCGGATAGCCGGAATAGTCCACCGCGTTGACGCCGCACCAGATATCGCTGGAACCCAGCACTTCGGCCCAGCCCAGCGCGATCGACAGCATGATGGTGTTGCGCGCCGGCACGTAGGTGATGGGGATGCCGCCGGTTTCGCCATGCTGGTCGGCGTCGAGCGGCACATCGATATCGGCGGTCAGCGCGGAGCCGCCGATCGAGCGCAGGTCGACCTGCACCGTCTTATGCTCCACCGCACCGAGCAGGCGCGACACGCGCGCGGAAGCTTCCAGTTCGGAACTGTGGCGCTGACCATAGGCCACGCTCAGCGCATGCACCTGGTAGCCCTGTTCGCGCGCGATGGCGATGGTGACGGCGGAATCCATGCCGCCGGAGACGAGCACGACGGCTTTGCGGAGTGAGCTTTCAGACATAAGGAAGATCCACTTGCTTCGGTCAGGCCGGTCACCGGCCGGAAAGCGCCACCGGCAACACAGGCCGGCGCGCGAAAAAACTTGCTTGCATGCGTCCGCGCGAAAGCGCGCGAGCGCTCAATGCCCCGGCGCGTCGTTCCACAGCAGCTTGTGCAGCTGCAGTTGGAAGCGCACCGGCAGCTTGTCCTCGATGATCCACTCGGCGAGCTCGCGCGGATTCACCTTGCCGTGCACCGGCGAGAACAACACCATGCAGCGGCGATCGATCGCATGCGCGGCCACCGCCTCGCGCGCCCATTCGTAGTCGGCGCGGCTGGCCAGGACGATCTTGACCTGGTCGTGCGGCAGCAGGTGTTCCAGGTTCGACCACAGGTTGCGCGCGCTCTCGCCGGAGTCCGGCGCCTTCAGGTCCATCACCTTGCGCACGCGCGGATCGACCGGCGCCACGTCCAGCGCGCCGGAGGTTTCCAGCGACACTTCGTAGCCGGCATCGCACAGGCGCTGCAGCAGGACCAGGCAGCGCTTCTGCGCCAGCGGCTCGCCGCCGGTCACGCAGACGTGATGCGCACCATGCGAAGCGACTTCGGCGAGGATCTCGTCGATCCCGCGCCAGCCGCCGCCGTAGAACGAATACTCGGTATCGCACCACACGCAGCGCAGCGGGCAGCCGGTGAGGCGCACGAACACGGTGCGCCAGCCGAGCGCATCGGCCTCGCCCTGGATCGAATGGAAGATCTCGGTGATGCGCAGCCGCTCGGCCGTGGCCGGACCCGACGTGGTGGACGCCACGTTCGCCTTGCCTTCGCTCACCACCGGAACCTCAGTTGGCCGGCTGCGCTTGCAGTCGGCGCAGACGCTCCTGGGCCAGGCCGGCGGCCTTGGAACCCGGATACTTGGTGGTCACCGACTTCAGCGTGGCCTTGCCCTGGTCGGGCTGCTTCAGCTCAAGCTGGCTGTAGCCGAGCTTGAGCATCGCGTCGGCCGCCTTGTCGCTCTGCGGATACTGCGACAGCAGGCGCTGGAAGGCCTCGGCCGCGACCGGATAGTTCATGGTCACGTAGTAGGACTCGCCCAGCCAGTAGTAGGCATTGGGCGTGAGCGGGCTGTCCGGGTACTGCTGGATAAAGGTGCGGAAGCCGCGCGAGGCCTGCACGTAGTCGCCGCTGCGCAGCGACTTGAAGGCGGTGTCGTAGGCGGACTGCGCCGCGGCCTGGTCGGCCGGCGCGGCAGCGGGGGTCTTGCTGTCGCCGTTCTTGCCCTTGGTGTCTGCCGCGGCGGCGGCAGCAGGTGCGGCGTTCGCGCTGTTGGCAGCGGCGGGCGCGCCATTGGCGTCAGCGCCGTTCGCGGGCGCGCGATTGCCGGCGCCGCTTTCAAGGCGGGCGAGGCGCGCATCGAGATCCGCGTACTGCGCCTTGTTGGAATCCTTCAGCTGTTCCAGCTGGTGTTGCAGTTCTTCGATCTGGCCCTGCATCTGCCGCATCTGCGACTGCAGCGCCTGCATCTGGTTGACCATGCCGACGCCGCCCTGGTCCTGGTTCTGCGCCTGCTGCTCGAGCCGCGCGACGCGGTCGGCAAGGCTGAGGCGGGAATCCTGCGCCAGTACGGGAACGGCAAAAAGCATGGCGGACGCGATTGCGCCCGCCATGCCGAGCCGCCTGGCCGTAAAGCTGTTAGCCAGTCGCTGCTTCATGCTTACTTCGCCGTGTAGACGATCTCGACGCGGCGGTTCTTGCCCCAGCAATCCTCGTTGTGCTCACGGCACACCGGCTTTTCCTTGCCGTAGCTGATCACGTTCAGCTGGCTGGCCGAGCCGCCGGCGGCGGTCAGGCCGCTGGAGACGGCATTGCCACGGCGCTCGCCGAGGCCCAGGTTGTACTCGCGGGTGCCGCGCTCGTCGGTGTTGCCTTCCAGACGGATCTGGGCAGTCGGGCGATCCTGCAGGTACTTGGCGTGGCACGCCATGATCTGCTGGAACTCCGGCTTGATCTCATCCTTGTCGAAGTCGAAGTACACGACGCGCTGGCGCAGGCAAGCGTCACGGTCGAGATCTTCCGGGGTGTACTTGCCCGAAGCGGTCGGCTGAGTGGTGGTCACCGGGTTGGTGTCACTCGGCGTCTGCGGCTTGACTTCCTGCTTCTTCGAGCATGCGGCCGCGCCAACGCAGAGCAGGGCGACCAGGGCGACGCGAACGGTCTTATTCATGGTGGACGTTCCTTCAAACGGGTTTGAGTTCCGACAGTCAATAGCGATTGCGGTTACAGGACAGTGATCGCCGGTGGACCGGCTGTTATTGTGACACCTTGGTACCGGCGCCGCGGCTGGCCGCTGCGCCGGCCACCCGCCAGGCCCAGGGCCCGATGGGCGACCGGGCCGGCGGCAGGGTCGTTGCCCCACCACCACCCCTGATCTTGCGGGCCGCCGCGCCCTCGGGCGCGCGGCCGCTTATTCAACGTTGCCGGTACGGTCCCCAGGACGGTTCGCGCACGTCGCCATCGGCAAGCACGAGGCGCTGGCGAACCTGACCATCGGCCGAAACGGCATAAAGCACGCCGCGCCGTCCTTCGGTAGCGGCATACAGCAGCATGCTGGCGTTGGGCGCGAAGCTCGGGGACTCATCGATCGGGCCCGGCGAGAGAGGACGCACCTGCCCACCCAGACTGCGGTCCATGACCGCAATACGATACACGTTCCCGTTGCCCTGCACCATGGCGACCTGCTTGCCGTCGTAGCTGACGTCGGCGCTCAGGTTGTTCTGCCCCTGGAAGCTGATGCGGTTGGCGCCGCCGCCCGAGGCGGGCATCTGGTAGATCTGCGGGCGGCCCGAGCGGTCCGAGGTGAAGTAGATGCTCTGGCCGTCCGGCGACCAGACCGGCTCGGTGTTGATGGCCAGGCTCTTGGTCAGGCGGGTTTCCTGGCGGCTGGCCACGTCCATCACGTAGATCTCGGGGTTGCCCGAATAGGACAGCGACACCGCCAGCTTGCTGCCGTCAGGCGACCACGCCGGGGCGCTGTTGATGCCGCGCGGACGGGCCGACACCAGCTGGCGCTGGCCGGTGGTGATGTCCTGCACATAGATGGCCGAGTTGCCGCTCTCGAAGGAGACGTAGGCGATCTTCTTGCCGTCCGGCGACCAGTGCGGCGACAGCAGCGACTCGCGCGAGCGCGCCACCACCTGCGGATTGAAGCCGTCCGAATCGGCCACGATCAGCGAGTACGTGGTGTTGTTCCCCAGGCCCACCGCGGTGATGTAGGCGATGCGGGTCCAGAACGCGCCACGCACGCCGGTGACCTTTTCGTAGATCTGGTCGGCGATCTGGTGGGCCACGCCGCGCAGGTCGCCGGCCGGGGCGGTGAAGGCCTGGGCCAGCAGGCTCTGCTGCTTGTTGACGTCCCACAGCTCGTACTCGACGCGCAGCATGCCGCCGCCGGCGTCGCTGATGCGGCCGATGGTGAGGTAGTCCTGCTTGAGCAGGCGCCAGGTCGGGAACTTGATGTCGGCGCCCTTCGAGGGCGTCTCCACGATTTCGCTCTTGGCCAGCGAGCGGAACTTGCCCGAGCGGTTGAAATCGTTGCGGATCACATCGGCCACGTCGGTGGGCAACGGGGCGCCGCCGGCCTGGGCGAACGGAACCACCGCGATCGGCGTGGCCGTCTTGATGCCCTGGATAATGTCGACGTTGAGTGATTGCTGGGCTGCGGCCGTGCCGGCGAACAAGGCCGCGACGGACAGCAGGGCGGAGGCAAAGGCGAGGCTCAATTTGCGCATAGGGCTGATCACTGCTGCGGCCTGAAGGTGAAGTTTAGATTGCGCTGGAACACGGTTTCGAAGCCCTGGTAGGGCAGCGGATTCGCGCGCAGCACGGCATTTTCGACCGAGCGCTTGCCGGCTTCGTCGTACGGGCAGCTGGGATCGACCTTGGCGCTCATCACGTTGCCGCCCGGCGATTGCACGATATGCACGACACAGGGAACGTTCGGCATGTTATCGGGGCGTAGCCAATTCTGCGTGACCGCGTTCTGAACTGCGGCCAGGTATTGGCCCAGCAGGCCGGTGTCCGGCCCGTTGTTGCCGGTCTGGCGCTGGTCGGCCTTGGGCACGTCGGCCAGGCCGTTGTCCTTGGCGTCCTTGATGTCCTCGAGCTGCTGCTTGGCCTGCTTGGCCCGGTCTTCCAGCTTCTTGCGCGACTGGTCGGCCTTGTCCATCTGGGCGAACAGCTCGTCCAGCTTCTTCTTTTCTTCCTTCTGCTTGGCCGCCTGGGCGTCCAGTTCGGACTGCCGCTGGCGCTCGCGCTGCTCCTGCTCGCGCTTGGCGTCCTCGGCCTTCTGCAGGGCGTCGGCCACCACTTTCTCCTGGTCCTTGATGTCCGGGCGCTCGGGCGGCGGCGGCAGGGTCTTCACTACCGGGGCCTGCTCCTGCGGCACCGGCGGCGTCACCGTGGGCGGCGGCGGCGTGCTGTCCGGCACCGGCTTGGCCTTTACCGACTTCGGCGGCGGCGCGCCGGTGGGACCGACCAGGGTGGCTTCGATGATCTGGCCCGGCAGGCTGATCGGCGCGGGACAGGCGAGCACGTTCCAGCTCGCCGGCAGGTGCAGGGTCTCGAACAGGCGCTCGTAGAACGAACAGGGCACGATCGCGAGGGCAAGAAAGCCCACCAGGCCCAGGTGGAGGACGGCGGAAAGAACGACCGCCTTGGGCGTGCCTTTACGGTCGTCCATGCTTCCCGCTCGACTCGGGCTGGCTCATCAGGCCGATCTTGGACACGCCCGCTTCCTGCAGCACCGGCAGGATCAGGTAGACCTTGCCGTAGTTGGCCCGCTCGTCGCCGGCCACCAGCACCTGCAGCTCGGGGTTTTCCTTCTGGAAGGCGGTGATCTTGGCCTTGAATTCCTCGGCGCTGACCGGCTCACGCTTGGAGCCCTGCGAGCTGAGGTAGATCTGGCCGTTCTCGTCGACCGAGACCACCACCGGGTCCTTCTTGTCCTGCAGCGACTTGGCCTGGGTCTGCGGCAGCTGGATGTCCACGCCCAGATTCATCATCGGCGCGGTGACCATGAAGATGATCAGCAGCACCAGCATCACGTCGATATACGGCACGACGTTGATCTCGGACTTGAGCTTGAGGCGCTTGTGGCGCGCGGAACTACGCATGAGGAAGCCCTCCGCTCAGGCTGCGTCGTCGGTCTGGATCTGGCGCTGCAGGACGGAGGAGAACTCCTCCTGGAACACCTCGTAGCGCGAAGCCACCCGATCGACCTTGTTGGCGTAGCGGTTGTAGGCCCACACCGCCGGGATCGCGGCGAACAGGCCCATGGCGGTGGCGATCAGCGCCTCGGAGATATGCGGCGCCACCACGGCGATGGTCACGTCCTTCATTTCGCCCAGGCCCTGGAACGCGCCCATGATGCCGATCACCGTGCCGAACAGGCCGACGTAGGGGCTGATCGAGCCGACGTTGGCGAGGAATTCCAGGTTGCGCTCCAGGCGGCCGATCTCGCGGGTGCCGGTCACGCGCATCGCGCGCTCGGTGCCTTCGATCACGATGCGCAGGTCGTGCGTGCGGCGCTGGCGCTGGCGGGCGAATTCGCGGAAGCCTGATTCGAACACCGTTTCCAGGCCGCCGTTGTTGCCGGCGCCGCGGCCGCTGACTTCGCGGAACAGCTGGGCCAGGTCGGCGCCGGACCAGAAGCGCTCCTCGAAGCTCTCCGCCTCGTCCATCGCGGACTTCAGCTGCTGGTGCTTGCGGATGATGATCACCCACGACATGAAGGAGAACACCAGCAGCACGAGCATCACGAGCTGCACCAGGATGCTCGCTTCCGCGACGAGCTTGAAAATGTTCAATCCACCGTTCATTGCTTGAGCGTTCTCCGCCGCGGGTTACTTGATTGGGGGTAGGCCGGGAATCAGGCCGGAAGGAATCTTGGCCGGGCGCATGTGCTGCAGGTCGACGCAGGCCACGCGCACCTGCGCGCGGATCAGCGCCGCGCCGTCCGCCCGGCTGATCGTCTGGCCGAAAAGGATACTGGCAGCGCGCCGTTCTTGGACTTCGACCGTTACGCTCAGTTCATCGTCCAGCACGGCTGCCCGCAGGAACTCGATGTGCAGGTCGCGCACCAGGAAGGCCAGGCCGGTGGCGGCCCGTACGGCCGACTGGTCCACGCCCTGCCCGCGCAGCCATTCGGTGCGGGCGCGCTCCATGAAGCGCAGGTAGCTGGCGTGGTACACCACGCCGCCGGCGTCGGTGTCTTCCCAATAGACGCGCACCGGCCAGCGGAAGCTGTCCGGTGCGGGGTGCTGCGCGGTATCAGACATCGGCTTCGCCCGGGAACAGATCGGCCGGCTGCGGCTGGCGTGGCGGCGGGGCCAGGCCCAGGTGGCGCCAGCCCTTGGCGCTGGCCATGCGGCCGCGCGCGGTGCGCACCAGGAAGCCCTGCTGGATGAGGTACGGCTCGACCACGTCCTCGAGGGTGCCGCGGTCCTCGCTGAGCGCGGCGGCCAGGGATTCCACCCCGACCGGGCCGCCGTCGAAGTTCTCGATGATGATGGCCAGCAGGCGCCGGTCCAGCTCATCGAAGCCCTCGGCGTCGACCTTGAGCATGTCCATCGCCGCCTGCGCCGCGGCATAGGTGATCTCGCCGCCGGCGCGCACTTCGGCGTAGTCGCGCACGCGGCGCAGCAGGCGGTTGGCGATGCGCGGGGTGCCCCGCGACCGGCGCGCGATTTCCTGCGCGCCTTCCACTTCGCAGGGAATGCCCATGATCCGCGCCGAGCGGCGCACGATCGCGGCGAGCTCCTCCGGCGAGTAGAACTCCAGCCGCTGCACGATGCCGAAGCGGTCGCGCAGCGGTGCGGTCAGCAGGCCGGCGCGGGTGGTGGCGCCGATCAGAGTGAACGGCGGCAGGTCGAGTTTGATCGAGCGGGCCGCGGGGCCTTCGCCGATCATGATGTCGATCTGGAAGTCCTCCATCGCCGGATACAGCACTTCCTCCACCACGGGGGAGAGGCGATGGATCTCGTCGACGAACAGCACGTCGTGCGGTTCCAGATTGGTCAGCAGCGCGGCCAGGTCGCCGGCGCGCTCCAGCACCGGGCCGGAGGTGGAGCGCAGATTGACGCCCAGCTCGTTGGCGATCACATGCGACAAGGTGGTCTTGCCCAGGCCCGGCGGGCCGAAGATCAGCACATGGTCCAGCGCGCCGCCGCGCTTGCGGGCCGCTTCGATATAGATCGAGAGCTGTTCGCGCACCGCCTGCTGGCCGAGGTATTCCGCCAGCCGCTTGGGGCGGATCGAGGCCTCCAGGGCCTCGTCGTCCAGCTGCGCGGCGGACGTGATGATGCGGTGATCGGCCATGCGGGCGTGGGAACCAGGGCGGAAGAAGCAGGGGCGCGCGGCGCCGTCGCGGCATTCTACCCGTTCCCTCCCCTATTCCCTATCGCCGCCGCAAGGCTGCGCCCGGCTCAGATTTCGACCTGCGCGCCCAGCTCGATCAGGCGGTTGCCCGGGATCTGGAAGAACGCCGTGGCCGGCAGCGCATTGCGCGCCATGAAGGCGAACAGCTTGTCGCGCCACAGCGCCATGCCCGGCCGGCGCTCGTCGGCGATGATGGTTTCGCGCGACAGGAAGAAGGTGGTGTCCATCATGTCGAACGGCAGGCCCGCCTTGGAACAGCGCAGCAGCGTCTGCGGGATGTTCGGGTCCTCGGCGAAGCCGAAGCGCAGCGCCAGGCCGTAGAAGTTGCCGTCCATCGGGGTGATCTGGATGCGCTCGTCGGCATCGGCCACCGGCGTCTCCAGCATCTCCACCGTCAGCAGCACGTTGCGCTCGTGCAGCACCTTGTTGTGCTTGAGGTTGTGCAGCAGCGCGTGCGGCACCGCATGCTGGTTGGCGGTGAGGAACACCGCCGTGCCCGGCACGCGCAGCGGCGGATGCTCGCCGACGTTCTCGATGAAAGGCTCCAGCGCCAGGCCGGACTGCTTGATCTCGCGCACGACCAGCTCGCGGCCGCGGCGCCAGGTGGTCATCACGATGAAGATCGCCACGCCCAGCACCAGCGGGAACCAGCCGCCGTATTCGATCTTGATGATGTTGGCGCTGAGGAAGGACAGGTCGATGGTCAGCAGCAGCACGCCGGCGAAGATCACCGTCGGCCGGCTCCAATGCCACTGATAGCGCGCCACCACCAGGGCCAGGATGGTGGTCACCGTCATGGTGCCGGTCACTGCGATGCCGTAGGCCGCGCTCAGGTTCTCCGAGCTGCGGAAACCCAGCACCGCGATCAGCACCATCACCAGCAGGAAGGTATTCACCCAGGGCACGAAGATCTGGCCGGACATCTCGCGCGAGGTATGCACGATCGGCATGCGCATCGAATAGCCCAGCGACATCGCCTCGCGGGTCATCGAGAACGCGCCGGAAATCACCGCCTGCGACGCGATCACCGTGGCGATGGTGGCCAGGCCGATCATCGGGTACAGCATGATCTTCGGCACCAGCTTGAAGAACGGATTGTCGATCGCCTCCGGATGGTTCAGCAGCAGCGCGCCCTGGCCGAAGTAGTTCAGCACCAGGGCCGGCAGCACGAAGCCGAACCAGGCCATGCGGATCGGCTTCTTGCCGAAGTGGCCCATGTCCGCGTACAGCGCCTCGGCGCCGGTCAGCGCCAGCACCACGCCGCCCAGCGCGATGAACGCCTGCATGCCGTGGCTCATGAAGAACTTCACGCCGTACATCGGGTTCAGCGCCAGCAGCACATGCGGGTTGAGCGCGATCATGTTCACGCCCAGCGCGGCGATCACGATGAACCAGATCACCATCACCGGCCCGAACAGCCTGCCCACCCGCTCGGTGCCGTGCCGCTGCAGCGCGAACAGGAAGAACAGGATCACCACCGAAGTGACCGGCACCACCCAGTGCGGCAGGTCCGGCACGGCCACCTTCATGCCCTCCACCGCCGACAGCACCGAGATGGCCGGGGTGATCACGCCGTCGCCGTAGAACAGCGCCGCGCCGAAGATGCCCAGGATGGCCAGGATCCAGCGCGTGCGCGCCTCGCCGCGCGCGCTGCGCAGGGCCAGCGCGAGCAGGGCCATGATGCCGCCCTCGCCCTTGTTGTCCGCGCGCATGATGAAGACCACGTACTTGAGCGAGACGACGATGATCTGCGCCCAGAAGATCAGCGACAGCACGCCGAAGATGCTGTCCGGCGTGGGCTTCATGTCGTCGTGGCTCAGCGTGGTCTGCAGCGTGTACAGCGGGCTGGTGCCGATGTCGCCGTAGACCACGCCGATCGCGCCGAGCGCGAGGGTGGCAAGGCGCCGTTTGGTGTCGGCATCGACGCCGTGCAGGTTGTCCTGGCTCACGGGCTCAAGCTCCTAATGCGGCGCGCAGCGCCTTGCGGATGATGGCTTCGGCGTTGTCGCCGTCGGCGGCGACCTTCTGCACCAGCCGCGTCACTTCGGCGGGTTTGTAGCCGAGCTGCTGCAGGGCCACGGTGGCTTCGCCGGCCGGGTCCAGCGGCGCGCCCTTGCCGGCGCTGCCGGGCAGGCTGACGGCCAGGCCGTCCACGCGGTCGCGCAGTTCCACCACCATGCGTTCGGCGGTCTTCTTGCCGATGCCGGGGATCTTGGTCAGCGCGACCACGTCGCCGGCCTGCACCAGCCGCGCGAAATCGTTGGTGGATACGCCCGACAGCACCGCCAGCGCGATCTTCGCGCCGATCCCGCTGACCTTCTGCAGGTTGCGGAACAGCGCGCGCTCGGCCTCGTGCAGGAAGCCGTACAGCGCGACGCTGTCTTCCTTCACGGCGTAATGGGTGAGCAGGGTCACTTCCTTGCCGGTGGGCGGCAGGTCGTAGATGGTGGACATCGGCGCTTCGAGCTCGTAGCCCACGCCGCCGACCTCGACCAGCAGCCACGGCGGCTGCTTGGACACCAGGGTGCCGCGCAACCGGCCGATCACCGGCGCCTCCAGGCGGAGCGCGGCACGCCCACGCGGGCAAGGCTGGCGCGCGTGTGCGCGTGAGTCACGGCGATCGCCAGCGCATCCGCGGCGTCCGCCTGCAAGGGGCCTTTCAGGCCGAGCAATACGCCGATCATGTGTTGCACCTGGGTCTTGTCGCCACGGCCGCTGCCGACCACCGACTGCTTCACTTCCGTCGCCGCATATTCGTGCACCGCGATGCCCCGGCTGACCACCGCGCAGATCGCGGCACCCCTCGCCTGCCCGAGCTTCAGCGCCGAATCGGCGTTGCGCGCCATGAACACGCGCTCGATGCCGCATTCGTCCGGACGATGTTCGCCGATGATGTCACACAGCTCGTCAAAGATGCGTTTCAGGCGCAGCGGAAAACTCGCTTCGCCGGCAACCGCCAGCGCGCCGTGAAAGACATGGGTCAATTTGCCGGCGCCATCCACGTCGATGATGCCCACGCCCGTGCGCTGGCTGCCGGGGTCGATGCCGATGATGCGTGTCATGACCGCGGCGTTACGGATGGCGTGGAGGCGTAAAGTCCGAAGCGGACCTTACGCATCCTCGGCCGGCAGCACGGCGTTGTGATAGACCTCGTCGACGTCGTCCAGACCGTTCAGGCGCTCGAGCAGCTTCTCGAAGTGCTCCAGCGCTTCGCCGGACGGGGTGACCAGCGGTCCGTTCGGGCGCATCACCACGTCGGAGCCGTCGATTTCGAAACCGGCCGCCGCGAGCGCCTTGCGCATGTCTTCGACGGCGATCGGATCGGCCGCCAGCAGCACCAGGCCGATGCCGTTCTCGATGACGATGTCCTCGGCGTTGTTCTCGATCGCCGACTCTTCCAGCTTCGCCTCGACCGCGGCGTCGCCGCCGGTGTGCACCACCACCTGGCCTACGCGGGTGAACTGGAACGCCACCGAATTGGTGGTGCCCATGTTGCCGCCGTTCTTGTTGAGCGCGGCGCGCACGTCGGCCACGGTGCGGGTCTGGTTGTCGGTGACGCAGTCGATGATCAGCGCGGTGCCGGCGGGGCCGTAGCCCTCGTAGCGCACCTCGTGCATGTCCGCGCCGCCCTCGGCACCCGAGCCGCGCTTGATCGCGCGCTCGATGGTGTCCTTGGTCATGTTGGCGGCGAGCGCCTTGTCGACCGCCGCGCGCAGGCGCGGATTGCCCGCCGGGTCGGGCGCGCCGCCGCGCGTGGCGATGGTGATTTCACGGATCAGCTTGGTGAACACCTTGGCGCGCTTGGCGTCTTCGGCGTTCTTGCGACCTTCGATGGACGGGCCTCTACCCATGACGGCTTCCTGGAGATGATGCGGGCGGAAAGAGGCGAATTTTATCCCTTCCGCATGGCGGGCTGGCAAGGCGCCAGCTCCGAAAGCTGTGCCCGGAGCGCCGGGCGACCCCGCGCAAAGCGCGCTGTGGCGCGGCTTGTCAGGCCTGCTCGCGTTCCGCCGGCAGGCGCTCGAAACGCCCCTCGCGCAGGAAGCCGGCGATCAATCGCCCGGTCTCCACCGAAAACAGCAGGCCCGTATGGTTCGCTTCCACCACGCAATGGTCGGCAATGCCCGGCAGCCGCGTTTCGTCCACCGCCACGCTGCCGTCATGCTCGCCGTCGAACTGCCCCAGCACGTGGCCCAGGCCGAACGGGCTGCGCCCGGCGATCACCCCGACCTGGCGCGTGCCGGTCCACTGGTCGAAGCCGTATTCGAGCAAGGCGCGGTTATGCCCCAGCAGCGCGCCGCCGCCGCGCCCGCCCAGGTTGGCGAACGCGCGCGCCGCCGCGCTGCCCTTGAGCGGGGAACCGAGACAGACAATGCGCCCCTCGGGCAGGCCGCGGTCGTCCAGGCAGGCGCGCAGCGCCAGCAGGCCGCCCAGGCTGTGCCCGACCAGGTGCACCGCGCCGCCTTCCGGCGCCGCCTCGCGCATGCGCGCGTGCAGGCGGCTGACGGTCTGCTCCTGCGTCGCCGCCACGCTCATATAGTCGAAGCGATGCACGCGGAATCCCGCTTCCATCAGGCGGCGATGCAGCATCAGCAGCGCGATGCCGCGCATCCACAGGCCGTGCAGCAGGATTACGTGATCGGTCATCGGCTACAACGTCGGTTCCGGAACAAAGCAGGCAACGATAGGACGGATCAGCTCAGGGGGCTGACCTGTCCATCACACATCCGTCGTTGTGACCGCGTAAACACTCAGCCGTTCGCCGGCTCCGCCGCCACCTTCACGTGCAGCTCCTTGAGCTGCGCGTCCGGCACCAGCGAGGGCGCGTCGGTCATCAGGTCCTGCGCGCTGGTGGTCTTGGGGAAGGCGATCACGTCGCGGATCGACTCGGTGCCGGCCATCAGCGCCGCGATGCGGTCGATGCCGAAGGCCAGGCCGCCATGCGGCGGCGCGCCGAACTTCAGCGCCTTGAGCAGGAAGCCGAACTTCGCCTCGGCCTCTTCCGCACCGATGCCGAGCAGCTCGAACACCGCGCTCTGCATGTCCGGGCGATGGATACGGATCGAACCGCCGCCGATCTCGGCGCCGTTGAGCACCATGTCGTAGCCGCGGCTCACCGCGTTCGCCGCATTGGCGCGCAGGTCGGCGATATCGTCCACCTTCGGCGCGGTGAACGGATGGTGGAGCGCGACGAAGCGCTGTGCTTCCTCGTCGTACTCGAACATCGGGAAGTCGGTGACCCACAGCGGCTTCCAGCTGTTTTCCACCAGGCCGCGGTCCTTGCCGAGCTTCAGGCGCAGCGCGCCCATGAAGTCGGTGACGGTCTTCCACTTGCCGGCGCCGACGAAGACGATGTCGCCGTTCTGCGCGCCGGTGGCCTTGAGCAGCGCATTGAGCGCGGCATCGTCGAGGAATTTCGCCACCGGCGAATTGACGCCGTCGCGGCCCTTGGCCAGGTCGTCCACCTTCAGCCAGGCCAGGCCCTTGGCGCCGTACCTGGCCACGTATTCGGTGAGCAGGTCGATGTCCTTGCGGCTCAGCGCCGCGCCTTCGGGCAGGCGCAGCGCGGCGACGCGGCCGGCCGGATCGTTGGCCGGCTCGGCGAACACCTTGAATTCCACGTGCTTGAGCGCATCGGCCACGTCGACCAGTTCCAGCGCGATGCGCAGGTCCGGCTTGTCCGAACCGAAGCGGCGCATGGCTTCGGCCCAGGTCATGCGCGGGAAGCTCGCGTCCAGCTCGACGCCCTGCACCTGCTTGAACACGTGGCGGATCAGTTCCTCCACGAAGTCCTGCACGTCCTGTTCTTCGACGAAGGCGAATTCCAGATCGAGCTGGGTGAATTCCGGCTGGCGGTCGGCGCGCAGGTCTTCGTCGCGGAAGCAGCGGGCGATCTGATAGTAGCGGTCGAAGCCGGCCATCATCAGGATCTGCTTGAACAGCTGCGGCGACTGCGGCAGCGCGTAGAACTGGCCCGCATGCACGCGGCTGGGCACCAGGTAGTCGCGCGCGCCTTCCGGCGTGGCCTTGGTCAGGATCGGCGTTTCGATGTCCTGGAAGCCGCGCGCATCCAGATAGCGGCGCAGCGCCTGCACCAGCTTGATGCGGGTGCGCATCATGCGCTGCATTTCCGGGCGGCGCAGGTCGAGGTAGCGGTAGGTCATCCGCATGTCCTCGTTGGGGTTCTCGTGCAGCGCGAACGGCAGGTCCTTGGCCGCGTTGAGAATCTCCACCGTGTCGGCGAGCAGCTCGACCGTGCCGGTCTTGAGCTTGTCGTTCGCCGCCAGGCGCTTGCGCACGGTGCCGGTCACGCGCACGCAGTACTCGTAGCCGATCTCGCCGGCCACCGCGAACGCATCGGCATTGTCCTTCTCCACCACCACCTGGGCGATGCCCTCGTGGTCGCGCAGATCCACGAAGGCGACGTGGCTCTGCAGGCGGATGGTATTGACCCACCCGCACAGGGTGACGGTCTGGCCGACCAGGGCCTCGTCGATGAGGCCGCAGTAATGCGTGCGCATGCGCTTGGAACTCCGGGCCGCGTTGGCGGCGTGAGACGTAGGGAAGACCCGGAATGGTAGCAGGGAGGGCCCAGCACGGGGCCCAAAAGCAAGGGCCGGGCTCCGCTCGCGCGAAACCCGGCCCCGTCGCTTACCTCGGCTTACCAGCGGCGATCGATCTGGAAGATCGCGCGGCAGCCCTCGTCCACCCATACGCCGCGGCGGTCCCAGCCCCAGGTGTCGCCCTCGCGGCAAGGTGAGTCGGACAGGCGGCGCACCAGGCGGACCCGGCCGCCGCGCCCCAGGTCGATCGGACAGTATTGGCGGCGGTTGCTGTTGCTGTCGCAGCGCACCTGGGCCGAATCGTCGCCCCAGCCCGGGCGATCGTCGCCCCAGCCGGGCCGGTCGCCACCCCAGCCGCCGCCCCAGCCACCGCCACGGGCCGGCTCGAAGATCGCGCGGCAGCCGCGGTCGACCCACACGCTGCCGCGGTCATTGCCCCAGGTCTGGCCATACACGCAGCGCGTGTCGGAAAGCTGCCGGGCGAGCTGCGAGGCCGGCCACGGCGTGCGGCAGCGCGTGAAGCGCCCGTCGCTGCTGGAACAGTTGATCGAACCCTGGTCCCATTGGGCATGCGCGGTCGGCGTCGCCATGGAAGCCATTCCCGCGGCGATCGCGATCGCCGCCCACATCCCCTTGCCGATAGCGCTCATTGGTTACCACCCAGTGTTGAAGGTGGCGCCACGCTATCGCAGGGAAGGCAACCTCGCTTGAATATTTTGCGATTCGAGCGCTGGAAATTTCGAGTCAATGCCAGCGGTTCAGTCGCCGCTGGCGGGAGCCGGCGCAGGCGCGGGGGCCGCGGTGGGCGCCGCGGCGGCGCCATCGCCGGCCAGGTTGCGCTTCTTGTCGCCGTCCTTCTTGAAGTCGGTCTCGTACCAGCCGCCGCCGGCCAGGCGGAACTGGGGGGCGCTGAGGCGGCGCTGGACCGTGCCGTCCGCCGCGCACTGCGGGCAGGCGCTGGGGTCGGCGTCGGACATTTTCTGCAGGCGGTCGAAACGATGGCCGCAGCCGCCGCATTCGAATTCATAGATAGGCATGGTCGCTCCGTCTTCCGGGCCGGCGCGAGGGCCGGCAGCTCGCCATTATCGAGCCGGATCGCGGGATTTCAATGTCCGGCCGGGGCGGGCATGCTGGCCGGCAGGGGGAGGCGACGGCGCCTTTCCGCCGGGCCATGACCGATGGCATGCGGAAAGATGGACGTCTAGACGGCTATTGACGAAGCGTCGACGCGGGGTCTAGCCTGCGATTGCCGCATCGCAACAAAACATATCGACGAGGGGAGTACAGATGCATCAGCGATATCGCACGCTCGCGTCCGCCCTGCTGCTGGCGCTGTCCGCCGGCGCTTCCGCCCAGGACAGCACGCAGCCCGCCGCGCCAGCGCCCGACAAGGCCAAGAATCTCAGCACGGTGATCGTCACCGGCACGCGCGCCGACAACCGCACGGAAAGCAGTTCGCTGACGCCGATCGACGTGGTCTCGGCCAAGGTGCTGCAGCAGACCGGCACCACCGAGCTGTCCACCGCGCTGTCGCGCATCATTCCCTCGCTCACCTTCCCCCGCCCCGCCGCCGCCGACACCGCCGACTCGCAGCGCCCCGCGCAGCTGCGCGGCCTCTCGCCCGACCAGGTGCTGGTGCTGGTCAACGGCAAGCGCTGGCATCCCGGCGCGATCCTGCTGACCAACGGCGTGCTCGGCCGCGGCTCGCAGGCGGTGGATCTCAACACCATCCCGATGGCGGCGATCGACCATATCGAAGTGCTGCGCGACGGCGCCTCGGCGCAGTACGGCTCCGACGCCATCGCCGGCGTGATCAATATCGTGCTCAAGGGCGGCGCCGACGGCGGCGCGGTGGAACTGAGCGGCGGCCAGTATTCGGCCGGCGACGGCCGGCAGTGGAAAGGCTCGGCCAGCTTCGGCCTGCCCTTGAACAACGACCAGGGCTGGCTGCGCTTCACCCTGCAGGACGGCCACCAGGACTACAGCAACCGCGCCGGCCCCAACCGCACCCGCGCCTGGGAAGGCACCACCCAGCGCTACGGCGATCCGGAAGTGGGCGACCACAACCTGTTCCTCAATGGCCAGTACAAGCTCGGCGCCTCGGCCGAGCTGTACGCGTTCGGCCATATCGGCAAGCGCGACAGCACCTCGCCGGCGTTCTTCCGCAACCTCGCCAACAGCAACTCGGTGCCCTCGCTTTACCCGAACGGCTACCTGCCGCTGGAGGACGCCGATTCGCTGGACCAGGCCCTGGTGCTCGGCGTGCGCGGCAAGACCAGCGGCGGCTGGCGCTGGGACGTGAGCGCCAACTACGGCGGCAACCGCGTGTCCTACGCCACCAACAACAGCGTCAACCGCGCCTTCCTGCACGACTTCGGCTCCAGCCCCACCAGTTTCCACGACGGCATCCTGTCCGCCTCGCAGCAGGCCTTCGACGTGGACCTGGCCAAGGAGTTCTCCACCAGCTGGCTGCCCAATCCGGTGACGCTGGCCTTCGGTGCGGAATACCTGCGCCAGACCTACAAGATCGACGCCGGCGACCTCGCTTCGTACTACACCGGCACCTCGGGCACCTCCGGCGGCGCGCAGGGCTTCGGCGGTTTCCAGCCGGCCAATGCGGGCTCGCATTCGCGCCACGACGTGGCGCAATACATCAGCCTGGAAACCAACCTCACCGACAAGCTCGGCGCCTCGCTGGCCGGACGCCACGAGCACTACAGCGACTTCGGCAACACCACCTCCGGCGCGCTGGCGCTGCGCTACGACTTCACCGACCGCTTCGCCCTGCGCGGCAGCGCTTCCACCGGCTTCCGCGCGCCGTCGCTGGCGCAGCAGAACTACTCGTATGTCTCCTCGCTGTTCTTCGGCGCCGGCAATTCGCTGGGCCTGCCGCAGGGCATCTACAACACCGGCATCGTGCCGGCCAACAGCAAGGTGGCCACCCTGCTCGGCGGCCAGCCGCTGAAGCCGGAGAAGTCGCGCAACCTCACCGTGGGTGCGGTGTGGAATCCGGTCGATCCGCTCAACCTCAGCATCGACGTCTACCAGATCAAGATCGACAACCGCATCGTGCTGTCCAGCAACCTGGCCACCAATTCGGCCACGGTGCACAACTACCTGGTGGCGAACGGCGTCACCGACCTCAACTACAGCGGCATCGCCTACTTCACCAATGCGGTGAACACGCGCACGCGCGGCGTGGACCTGGTCGGCAGCTATCTGTTCGATCTGGGCCAGGCCGGCACGCTGCAGGCGACGCTCAGCTACAACTACAACAAAAACAAGGTCACCGACGTCAAAGCCAACCCAGCCGCGCTCGATGCGCTGGGCCTGAACCTCAAGCGCATCGACCGCCGCGACCAGTACGGCCTGCTGGCCGATACCACGCCGCGCAGCAAGCTGATTCTCAGCGGCCTGTACAGCGTCGAGCGCTGGAGCGTGAGCGGCGCGCTGACCCGTTACGGCAGCTTCGTCTCCTACAACTCGACCACCGCCAGCCTGGACCAGCGCTTCGACAGCAAGTGGCTGCTCGACCTGGCGCTGAACTACAACCTGGATCGCTGGACCTTCACCCTCGGCGCGGACAACGTGTTCAACACCTATCCGGACCGGGTGATCCCCGCCAACGACAACAGCGGCACCCTGCCCTATTCGGTGTTCTCGCCGTTCGGTTTCAACGGGGCGTATGTGTACGGCAAGCTGGCGTATCGCTGGTAAGCGCGCAGGCCGGGGCGGGTCCCCGGCCTAGGCCACGGCCGCGGCGATCAGCACCGCGGCTTCGGTCAGTTCCGCCAGCGCGCCGCAGGTGTCGCCGGTCATGCCGCCGAGGCGCTGCAGGCAGGCGCGTCTCCACAGGGTGAACAACAGGATCGCGACGAGCAGCGAGGCCGCGCCGCGAAGGCCCGCCAACACGCAGCCCACGGCCACCAGCACCAGCACCACGGCGTTGACGGCACGCGAGGAACCGGCCAGGCCCTCGCCCAAGCCACCCGCCCGCACATACGGCACGAACACGAACGCCGCCACCAGCGCCGCGCGCGCCAGCAGCGGCGCGAGCAGCAGGCCCGGCCAGGCCGGTGCGCTCGCCAGCGCGGCGAATTTCAGCAGCAAGGTCAGCACCAGCGCGACCACGCCGATCGGCCCGCAGTTCGGATCCTTCATGATCGCCAGCGTGCGCGCGCGATCGCCGATCCCGCCGACCCAGGCGTCGGCGCTGTCGGCCAGTCCATCCAGATGCAGCGCGCCGGTGAGTGCCACCCACGCCGCCAATATCACCGCGGCGGACAACAGCGGCGGCCAGCCATGGATCGCCCAGGCCAGTGCATAGAGCAAGCCGCCCAGCAGCAGTCCCACCAGCGGATACCAGGGCAAGGAACGGATGCGCGCATCCGCATCGCCGAACACCGCCGCCGGCACCGGAATACGCGTGAGAAAACCGATGGCGACCAGCAGGCCGCGCATCACGCATCCGCCTCGACGCGCCATGGCAGCCGATGCAGCGACGCGTGCGGCACCTCGATGTTCGCCATATCGCCATAGCTGCGACCTTCGACCTGGCAACGCAGCAGGCGAATCGCGCCGCCGTGCGTCACCACCAGCACCTCGCGTCCGCGCGCTTCGGCGGCAATATCGTCCAGCGCCGCGCTCAGCCGCGCCTGGAACTGCGCGAACGTCTCCGCCTGCGGTGGCGGATATGCCACGGGATCGGCCCAGAAGCGCGCCAGCGCATCGCCCTGGGTCTCCGCCAGCTGCTCGATCGGCACGCCTTGCCAGGCACCGAAGTGATATTCGGCCAGGCGCGGATCGATACGCAGCGGCAACTCGCGCGCCGCCGCCAGCTCGCGCGCGAAATCCGCGCAGCGCCGCAGCGAAGACGACACCACCAGCGCCCACGCGCGCGCCGCCACCGCCGCGCGCAGCTGGCTCCAGCCCAGTTCGCTCAAGGGATCGTCGAGCTGGCCGCGATAACTGCGCTGCCCGGTATCGCCATGCCGCAGCAGGTCGATGCTCATGCTTGCGCCACTCCCGCCTCGGCGAAGGTCGCCATGCCGGCGTGCAGCGCGCAGGCCAGGCGCAGCAGCGGCACTGCCACCGCCGCGCCGCTGGCTTCGCCCAGGCGCAGTTGCAGATCGAGCAGCGGCTCGGCCTGCAGCGCAGCGAGCAGGCTTGCGTGGCCGCGTTCCTGCGAACGATGCGCGAACAGCAGCCAGGGCCGGCACGCCGGCTGCAGGCGTACCGCCGCCAGCGCGGCAGCGCTGGCGATAAAGCCATCCACCAGCACCGGCAGGCCTCGCTGCGCCGCCGCCACATAGGCACCGGCAAGCGCGGCCAGCTCGAAGCCGCCGACGCGGCGCAGCCATTCGAGCGGCGACGATGCGTCGCGGTGCAGATCCAGCGCGCGCTGTACCACGGCCGCCTTGCGCGCCACGCCGGCATCGTCCAGACCGGTGCCCGCACCCGCCAGCGCGGTGGGCGCTTCGCCCAGCAGCGCGCAGGCCAGCGCGGTGGCCGCAGTGGTATTGCCGATGCCCATCTCGCCGCCGATAAACAACTGCGCATCCGCCTCAACGGCAAGACGCGCGCTCTCCGCACCCGCGTGCAAGGCCAGCGCGAGCTGTGCCGGCGTCATCGCCGCTTCCCGCGCGAAGTTCGCCGTCTGCGCGGCGATCCAGGCGCGCCGCACGCCGGGCAGTTGGCCCGGATCGTTGACGGTGCCCAGCTGCACCACTTCCAGCGCTGCGCCCAGCTCGCACGCCAGCACGCTGATCGCGGCGCCGCCGTGGGCGAAGTTCGCCACCATCGCGCCGGTCACGGCCTGCGGAAAAGCCGAGATGCCTTCCTCGGCCACGCCATGGTCGGCGGCGAACACGCTGACGCGGATCCGTTCCAGCGACGGCTTCACCGCGCCCTGCAGACCCGCCAGGCGCACGGCGGCGGTTTCCAGCGCACCCAATGAGCCGGGTGGCTTGGTCAATTGCGTCTGCCGTTCGCGCGCGGCCGCCTCAGCGGCGCTATCAGGCAGGCGGCAAGGCTGAGCCAGCCAATCGAGCGTTTGCGGATTCATACGGTTCCCTTGAGGGCCAGCGGCAGGCCGGCCGCGACAAACAGCACCCGCTCGCACACCGTGGCGAGCGCCTGATGCAGACGGCCGGCTTCGTCGACGAAGCGCCGGCTCAATTCGCCCATCGGCACGATGCCGAGGCCGACTTCATTGCTGACCAGCAGGATGTTGCCGGACAGATCGGGCAGCACGTCGAGCAAGGCCTGGCGCTCGCGCGCAAAGCGTTCGCCGTCGGCATCGCCCAGCAGATTGCTCAGCCACAGCGTCAGGCAATCCACCAGCACGCAGCGGTCGGCGCGCGCATGGGCGCGCAGCGCGTCGGCCAGCGCCAGCGGTTCTTCCACGCAGTGCCAATAGCCCGGCCGCTGCGCGCGATGGTGCGCGATGCGCGCGGCCATCTCGCCATCCAGCGCCTGCGCCGTGGCCAGATAGACCACTTCCAGACCGCTGTCCGCCGCCATGCGCTCGGCCAGCGCGCTCTTGCCCGAGCGGGCACCGCCGAGGATCAGGTTGCGCATGCGTTGTCCACTCCCAGCAGTTCGGCGAGGCGCGCGGTATCCAGATGCGCTTCCACCGTATCGGCCAGCCGCTCCAGGCTCGCTTCGCGCAAGGCGCGCACGTCGAGGCGGAGCGGCGCTTGCAGTCCTGCCCAGCGCAGCAGGGATTCCAGCGCGGCGGGCTCATCGAACAGGCCGTGCAGATAGGTGCCGAGCACCTGGCCATCCGCGGAGACCGCGCCATCGACGCTGCCGTCATCCAGCACGCAGGCCGGCGTGGCTAACGCGTCGCCGGTGCTGCGTCCGCAGTGAATCTCGTAGCCCGCCACCGCGGCGTCATCCAGCGCCAGGCGGCCGCTCGCGCGGCGCAGCTGTTTCTCCGGCTCCAGCACGGTCTCCATCGCCAGCCAACCCAGGCCCTCGCTGGAACCGGCCACGCCCTCGATGCCCAGCGGGTCGTGCACCGCGCTGCCCAGCATCTGGAAACCGCCGCAGATGCCGATAAGTTTGCCGCCATAACGCAGATGCCGCGCGATCGCCTCGGCCCAGCCCTGCTCGCGCAGCCAGGCCAGGTCGGCGCGCGTGGCCTTCGAGCCCGGCAGCACGATCAGATCGCACGGCGGCAGCGCTTCGCCCGGCCCCACCAGGCGCACATCGAGCTGCGGATGCGCGCGCAGCGCGTCGAAGTCGGTGTGGTTGCTGATGCGCGGCAGCGCCGGCACGGCGATGCGCAGCAGCGCGTCTTCGCGGCGGCCCGTCTCGCGCGGCAGCGCGTCCTCGGCTTCCAGATGCAGGCCATGCAGATAAGGCAGCACGCCGAGCACCGGCTTGCCGGTCTCGCGCTCCAGCCAGTCCAGGCCCGGCTGCAGCAAGCCGATATCGCCGCGGAAACGATTGATCACGAAGCCGGCCACACGTGCCCGCTCGCTGGCGGACAGCAAGGCCAGCGTGCCCACCAGATGCGCGAATACGCCGCCGCGATCGATATCGGCCACCAGCAGCACCGGGCAATCCACTGCTTCCGCATAACCCATATTGGCGATATCGCGCTCGCGCAGATTGATCTCAGCCGGACTGCCCGCGCCCTCCACCACCACCGCGCGGTAGCGTTCGACCAGCCGCGCATGCGAAGCCAGCACGGCCGCCATCGCCACCTGTTTGTAGTGGTGATAGTCGCGCGCATCCATGCTGCCCACCGCGCGGCCATGCACGATCACCTGCGCGCCGATATCGGACTGCGGCTTCAGCAGCACCGGATTGAAATCCGTATGCGGCAGCACGCCGGCCGCCTGCGCCTGCACCGCCTGGGCGCGGCCGATCTCGCCGCCGTCGGCGGTGACGGCCGAATTCAAGGCCATGTTCTGCGGCTTGAACGGCGCCACCGCGACGCCGCGCCGATGCAGCCAGCGGCACAGCGCGGCGACCACCGTGCTCTTGCCGGCGTCGGAGGTGCAGCCCTGCACCATCAGTACCCGTGCGCTCATGGCGCCACCTCGATTTGCGTTTCGACCCTGCGCAAGCTTGCCAGCGCAGCTTCCAGCCGCGCGAACGCCGCAGCGTCGCCGGGCAGGCCGAAGCGCAGGCTGTGCGGTTGCTCGAAGCGGCGCACCAGCACGCCTTGCCGCGCCAGTGCGCGTTGCAGCGCGGGCGCGCGCTCGTCGCGGAGCCACTGGAAGAAGGCGCAGCCGGCATCGGGCGCCAGGCCATGCCGGGCGAGCAGCGTCGAAAGCTGTGCGCTCGCCGTGTGCAGGCGTTCGCGCTGCGTCGCCTGCCAAGCGGTATCAGCCAGCGCCAGCTTCAGCACATGGCGCGCCGGTCCGCTCAAAGTCCATGGCCCCAGCCGTTCCCGCAGCGCCACCAGCAAGGCGGGTTCCGCGCAGACAAAACCCGCGCGCGCACCGGCAAGGCCGAAGAACTTGCCCACCGAACGCAGCACGATCAGGCCCGGCAGCGCGTGCGCCGCACACAGGCTGTGCGCGGGCGTAGCGTCGATAAACGCCTCGTCCACCACCAGCCAGCCGCCGCGGCGGGCCAGCGTGGCATGCAGCGCGAGCAAGGCATCGAGCTCGAAACGCTCGCCGCCGGGATTGTTGGGATGGATCAGCACGATCACGTCGTAACGCGCCGCGCGCGCGAACAGCGCCTCGGCGTCGACACGTTCCACCTTGTGTCCCGCCCGCTGCCAGGCATGCGCATGCTCGGCATAGCCGGGATCGAGCACACCCACGCGCGAGCGGGCGCGCAGCGCGGGCAAGGCCTGGATCGCCGCCTGCGAACCGGCCACCGGCAGCAGCGACGCGTGGCCGTAGTAGGCGCGCGCCGCTTCGGTCAGGCCATCGTCGTCTTCCGGCAGGCGCTGCCATACGGAAGGCGGCAGCGGCGGCACCGGCCAGGCGAACGGGCTGATGCCGGTGGACAGATCGAGCCAGTCCTCAGCCGGTATGCCGTACTCGCTTGCCGCGCGCAGCAAGCGTCCGCCGTGTTCAAGCATGCAAGCCTCCCGCGATCAGCGCGGCGAGCCAGATCGCCACCAGCCACAGCACGACGCCCAGCCGCACCAGCCGCATCGCGCGACGTATCGAGTTGGCATCCGGCGCAGCGCCCTCGCCGAGCTCGGGACGTTCTTCCCACACGCCCTCGTAAGGCGCGGCGCCGCCGAGCCGCACGCCCAGCGCGCCCGCACCGGCGGCCATCACCGGGCCGGCGTTGGGACTGTCCCAGGCCGGCGCCTGCCGGCGCCAGCAACGCCACGCGCGCCGGAAGTCGCCGAGCAAGGCATAGCTCAGCGCCGTCAGCCGCGCGGGCACGAAGTTCAGCACGTCGTCGATGCGCGCCGCGGCCCAGCCGTAGCGCCCGTAACGCGCATTGCGATAACCCCACATCGCATCCAGCGTATTGGCCAGCCGATACAGCACCGCGCCCGGCGCACCCAGCAGCAGAAACCAGAACAGCGCGCCGAAGACCGCATCGCTGCCGTTTTCCAGCACCGATTCGGTGGCCGCCGCCGCTACCTGCGGTTCGTCCAGCAGCGCGGTATCGCGGCTCACCATGCGCCCCACGGCCGCGCGCGCGGCGACCAGATCGCCGCCCTCAAGCGCCTGCGCCACCGGCTTGGCGTGCTCGCCAAGACTGCGCAGACCCACGGCGAGATAGAGCATCGCCGCGCCGAACACCACGCCGCACCACGGCGGCAGCCACCATGCGAGCACCCACGCCGCCAGCACCGGCGGCAGCACCGCCATGCACCACGCCGCCACGCCTGCGCCGCGCGCATCGCGGTACAGCCGCGCCTCGATCGCGCGCGCCCAGCCGCCGAACGCCACCAGCGGATGCGCGCGGCGTGGTTCGCCGAGCAGCGCGTCCAGCAGCAGCGCCAGGGTGAGCGCCAGCGCGCTCATGGCAGGAACAGACGCAAGGCCGCTTCCGTGGCGGAGGGGAAATACAGATGCACGAAGCTGGCGGTAAGCCGCGCGCGGCGGTACACCGCTTCGCGGGCGGGGCCGCCGTCCGGATTGGTCGCATGCACCAGTGCGGGCTGGGTGATCTCCGCATGCGCGTAGTGGAAGGTGTGGCCGCGCAGCGTGCCCTCGGGCAGCTCGACCGATTGCATGCCCAGGCCCGCCAGCCGTTCGCGCACCACCGCCCAGCCGGGCAGCAGGCCCGCCATCGCATGCGCATCGCTCTCGCGCGTGGCCAGCGCGTCGAGCAGGCTGAGCATGCCGCCGCATTCGGCCAGCAGGGGCTTGCCGGCATCTACATGCGCGCGCAGTGCGGCGTGCAGATCCTTGCGTTCGGCCAATCGCGCCAGATGCAGCTCCGGATAACCACCGGGCAGCCAGGCCGCATCGCAGTCGGGCAAGGCATCGCCGGCCAGCGGCGAGAACCAGCACAGCTGCGCGCCGGCCTGCCGCAGCACATCCAGGTTGGCCGGATACAGAAAACAGAATGCGTCGTCGCGCGCGATCGCGATGCGCCGGCCTTCCAGCCAGCGCGGCACCGCGGTCACCTCGACCGCGGCGAACGCCACCGGCGGCGGCAAGGCCAGCCCGGCGTGCTGTTCCAGCGCATCGGCCAAGGCATCCAGGCGCGCATCCAGATCGGCCAGCTCGCCGGCCGCGACCAGGCCAAGATGCCGTTCCGGCAGCGCCAGCGCCGGATCGCGCGGCAAGGCGCCGAACCAGTGCAGATCGGACGGCAGGCTCTCGGCCAGCAGCTTGGCGTGATAGGCGCCGCCGATGCGATTGGCCGCCACGCCGTACACCTCCAGGCCCGCGCGATAACGCGCCAGCCCCGTCGCCACCGCGCCGAAGGTCTGCGCCATCGCCGAACCGTCGATCACCGCCAGCACCGGCAGGCCGAAGCGCTGCGCCAGATCGGCGCTGGAGCTGCCGCCGTCGAATAGCCCCATCACGCCTTCGACCAGGATCAGCTCGGCCTCGCCCGCCGCTTCGTACAGGCGCGCGCGCGCATCGGCCTCGCCGCCCATCCACAGATCGAGCTGATACACCGGTGCGCCGCTGGCGCGCTCCAGCACCATCGGATCGAGAAAATCCGGCCCGGTCTTGAACACCCGCACGCGCCGTCCGCGCCGCGCATGCGCGCGCGCCAGCGCGGCGGTGAACGAGGTCTTGCCCTGTCCGGACGCCGGCGCGGACACCAGCAGCGCGGGCGCATGCCGCACGTCGCTCACAGCTCCACTCCGAGCTGCGCGCGGATACCCGCCTCGAACGCATGCTTGACCACGCGCATCTCGGTCACCGTGTCGGCCATCGCCACCAGCGCATCGGGCGCGCCGCGGCCGGTCACCACCACGTGCTGGCCGGCGGGACGCGCCGCCAGCGCCGGCAATACCTGCTCCAGCGTCACGTACTGCTTGACCAGCGCGATGTTGAGTTCGTCCAGCAGCACCAGGCGGTAGCGCTCGTCGCCCAGCATCCGCGCCGCGATCTGCCAGGCGGCCTGGGCCGCGGCGATATCGCGCGCCTTGTCCTGCGTCTCCCAGGTAAAGCCCTCGCCCATCACGTGGTAATCGACCACGTCGGGAAAGCGCCGGAAGAACGCTTCCTCGCCGGTGGAGAAGCTGCCCTTGATGAACTGCACCACGCCGCAGTGGAAACCGTGCCCGAGCGAACGCGCCAGCATGCCGAAGCCGGACGAGCTCTTGCCCTTGCCGTTGCCGGTGTTCACCACCAGCACGCCGCGGTCGATGGTGGCGCGGGCGATCTTGCGGTCGACCAGGTCCTTCTTGCGCTGCATGCGCTCGCGGTGGCGCTGCTCTTCGGGGGTCGGGTTTGCCTCGCTCATGCCTGGGTTCCTGCGCGGCGTGCGGCGGTCGCGCGCGCCAGCGCCCAATACGCCGCCAGCGCCACGATCACATAGGTCAGCGTGGTGCGCACGAACAGCGGACCCCACTGCCACAAGCGCGCAAAGTACTCGCCCAGGTGCGGCTGCGCATAGCGCCCGCCCAGCCAGTAGAACGCGCCGTTGGAAATGGCGAAGGACAGCGACGCCGCCAGCACGGCCACGCCGAACGCGCCGGCGAGCGCGAGCGGCGCCGGCGCCATGCGCGCGGACCACAGCCGCCCCGCGTACCACAGCACCGCATAGGCGGGCAGCAGGAACGAGTACGCCGGCGTCACGCAGAAGTCGCTGACGCCCGCATACGACACCGACACCCAGTCCAGCAGCACGGCCAGCGCCATGAAGGCGGCGAACGCCAGATGCCGCCGCAGCCACAGGCCGCCCAGGAAGAACAGCGCCATCGACGCATCGGGCAGATGCAGCGCGGTGCCGAAGTGATGGAAGCGCGTGGCGATCATCACCGCGGCGAACACGATGGCGAGCGGCATGGAGAAGCGTGGCGTGGTGGCGGACATGGCGCGGTCCTCAGGGCGGAAGGGATTCACGGTGCGGGCCGGTAGCTCACGCTGAGCATCGCGGTGCGGCCGGGCTGGTTGTAATAGGCCGCGGTCTCGTAGTGCTTGTCGAAGGCGTTGCGCAGGCTGAGCTGCACTTTCCAGTCGCGGTCCAGCGCATAGGCCAGGCGCAGATCGGTCAGCGCATAGCCGCCGAGGCGATAGCGGTTGGCCAGGTCGTCATAGCGATGGCCGGCGGCGTACACGCTGGCGCCGACGCTGAAGTCGCCGAAGCCGCGGTCCGCATCGACGCGCGCGCTGCGGGCCGCGCGGCGCGGCAGCAGCTTGTCGCGATTGGCGTCGCCGCGGTTGCGCGGGTCCAGCCAGGTGGCGGTGCCGCGCAGGGTCCAGCCGGCCAGCGTGGTGGAGGCCACCGCTTCCGCGCCGCGGATGCGCGCGCGGTCGACATTGCCCGGCAGGCCGAGCGAGGCGTCGTAGGCGATCAGGTCGCGGATGCGGTTCTCGAAAGCATTCAGCGACCACAGGCCCCAGCCCGGCGTGCCGCGCAGGCCCAGCTCGTAGCTGCGCGAGCTTTCCGGACGCAGCGCGGTATTGCCGTAGCCGGGGTAGTACAGCTCGTTGAAGGTCGGCGCCTTGTAGGCGGAACCGGCGCTGGCGGTCAGCCGCATGGCCGGGGTGAAATCCCAGCCCCACAGCAGGCTGCCGGTGGTCTTGCCGCCGAACTGCTGGTTGTCGTCATGGCGCAGGCTGGCCTGCAGCGACTGCGTGCCGAAGCTTTGCTGCCATTGCGCGAACAGGCCGCGGTTGACGCGCTGGTCGCGCGCATAGTGCGTATCGCTGCTCACGCGGTCGCGCTGCCAGTCGTAGCCCAGGCTCCACAGGCCGCCGCCGAGATTCAGATCGCCCTGCAGCGAGCCCAGGTCGCGATGCGTATCGAAGGTGCTGGTGTAGCGGCCGTTGAGATAGTTGTCGCTGAGGTCGGCGCTCTGGCCGGCGCTGGCGGTCAGGGTGAAGTCGCGGCTCGGCCGCCAATGCACGCGCGCGCCGGCCACCTGCTGCACTACGTCGGACTGGTTGCTGGTCGAGCCGTCATAGGCGTTGTAGCCCCAGCTGCGCAGCCACTGCGCGTCGGCGTCCCAGGCTTCATTGAAGCGATAGCCGCCTTTCAGCGACACGGAGCTGTCGCGGAAACCGTCGCGGTCCGGCTCGTTGACGAAGCAGCCCGCGCCGCGCGGCGACGGCTTGCCGCGGCAGGCGTTGATGCCGTCGGTGTCTTCGTGCGTGGCCTGCACCGCATACCAGCCCTCGCCCACCTTGCCGGCCAGGCCGGCGGCGCCGCGGAAGCTGTCGTTGCTGCCGTAGCCCAGTTCCAGGTTCGGCTCGAAGGCGCCGCGCGGACGGCGGGTAAATATCTGGATCACGCCGCCCAGCGCCTCGGAGCCGTACAGGCTGGAGAACGGGCCACGCACGATCTCGATGCGCTCGATCTGCTCCACCGGGATGTTCTGGATCGACGGCTGGCCCAGGGTGGCCGAGCCGATCTTCACGCCATCCACCAGCACCAGCACATGGTCGGCCTCGGTGCCGCGCAGGAACAGCGAGGTGGCCTTGCCCGGACCGCCGTTATTGGCCATCGACAGGCCCGGCGTGCCCTGCAGCAGATCCAGCACGGACTGCGGCTGCAGGCGCTCGATCTCGGCGCGGTCGATCACCGTGACCGCGGCGAGCGTGCCGGATTCGCTCTGTTCGGTGCGGCTGGCGGTGACGACGACGCCTTTCAGATCCTGCGCCGCATCGTCGGCGAAGGCGGCACAGCACACGAGAAAACACGCGGCCGCGAAGGCGGACCGGCGCAAGGACGGAAGATGCAACGACACTGGTGGCTCCTGGACCGCGCCTGCCCGCGCGGGATCGCTTTCGGGTCGGGACAGGCGGAAGGGAGCACTGGCGGACGCACGGCGGCGCACTCGCCAGGAGCACGCCCACCGCATGTCCAAGTCACCTCGAGGCCGGTCTCCGGGCTTGCGAGCGAAGGCTGGTGCCTTCCCGAGCAGCGCCTTCCCATGCCGTCAAGCACAGTGGCTTTCGCTGATCGTGTCTCGCCTACCGTTGCGGGGGCAGCTCCGGACTAGCCGTAAAGACGGCGCACCGGATTCCCGTTTCAACCGCCGGACTAGCCGGCGGTCACCTCAGGCGGGAGGCATCTTAGAGCCTGCGCACGGCCCGGCAAAGTGCGCAGTCGCCATCAAGGCCGCGTGAAGCGCGCTAGACAGCCGGGCCGGGTCGGCCCCTGCGTGTCCTGAAACTGTCCTGCCGGTTGCACCGGGCTGAAACACCCATGCGGTGTCCTACGCACCGGGGCATCCCCTGTCGCCGGCGCCCATGCCGGCACTACCCGGAGCGCGGCATGAGCGAAAACCACGACGTCAACCGACGCAACTTCCTCAAGCTGGCCGCGGCTTCGGCCGGCGGACTGGCCGCGATGTCCGCGCTGCCGCCGTCGATCCGCCAGGCCCTGGCCACGCCGGCCGCCACGGTCAGCGGCAGCATCGCCGACGTGAAGCACGTGGTGATCTTCATGCAGGAAAACCGCGCCTTCGATCACTACTACGGCAGCCTCGCCGGCGTGCGCGGCTTCGCCGACCGCGTGCCGGCGCCGCTGCCCGGCGGCGCGCGCAACGTGTGGTATCAGCCGTATACCGGCAACAGCGCCGGCTACATGCTGCCGTTCCACATGGACACCCACAGCACCAGCGGCATCTGCATCAATGCGCCGGCGATGAGCTATCCGGTGGATACCGCGATCTGGAACAACGGCAAGTACGACGCCTGGAACACCGCGCGTTCGCCCGGCCTGGGCATGGGCTATTTCACCCGCAGCGACCTGCCGTTCTATTACGCGCTGGCCGACAGCTTCACCATCTGCGACCAGTACTTCTGCTCCACGCTGACCCAGACCAACCCCAACCGCCTGCACCTGTTCTCGGGCAGCAACGGCTTGTCGGTGGGACAGGGCGCGGTGCTGGACAATACCGAGCCGAGCGCCGGTTTCAGCTGGACCACTTATGCCGAGCGCCTGCAGGCAGCCGGGGTGAGCTGGAAGGTCTACCAGCAGAACAACAACTTCGACGACAACGCGCTGGCCTGGTTCGGCAGCTTCAAGCAGGCCAAGGCCGGCCAGCCGCTGTACGACCGCGGCATGGCCACGGTGCAGAGCCTGGTGACGGCATTCGCCAACGACGTGGCCAACGACACCCTGCCGCAGGTGTCGTGGATCGTGGCGCCGGACTATCTGTCCGAGCACGCCAACTACAAGCCGGCTTATGGCGAAGACCTCACCGCGCAGCTGCTGGCCGCGCTGGTCGCCAACCCCGCCGTGTATGCCAAGACCGTGTTTATCCTCAACTACGACGAGAACGGCGGCTTCTTCGATCACCTGCCGCCGCCGACGCCGCCGTCGTCCTCGGCCAATGGCCTGTCGACGGTGAGCACGGCCGGCGAGATCAGCGCCGGCAAGCCGATCGGCCTGGGCTTCCGCGTGCCGATGACGGTGATCTCGCCGTGGTCCACCGGCGGCTGGGTGTGTTCGGAAGTGTTCGACCACACCTCGGTGCTGCGTTTCCTGGAGGCGCGCTTCGGCGTGGCCGAGCCGAATATCAGCGCGTGGCGCCGCGCGGTGTGCGGCGATCTCACCTCGATCTTCGATTTCAGCGGCAGCCATACCGCATGGCCGAACTTGCCAGGCACCACCGGCTATCCGGCGCAGGCCGACCAGCAGTGCTCCACCCTGCCCGCACCCGCCGTGCCGGCGACGCCGAGCATGCCGGGCGCCGAATCGACCGGCACGCGGCGCGCGCGTGCGCTGCCGTACGAGCTGGACATCCAGGGCAGCGTCAACAGCAGCAGCGGGCGCTACGTGCTGGAGTTCATCAATACCGGCACGGCCGGCGCGGTGTTCCAGGTGTATGCGTCGAACCGCACGGATGGGCCATGGCGCTACACGGTGGAGTCGGGCAAGTCGCTGTCCGATTACTGGAGTGCGAAGACCTACACCAAGAGCATCTACCAGCTCGAAGCGCATGGGCCGAATGGTTTCCTGCGCGTGTTCCAGGGCAGTGTCGCCAATGCGGCGGCGATGCCGGAGATTGCGCTGGATTACGATCCGGCCAACCACCGCCTGCAGCTGACCATGGCCAATGCGGGCAGCAGCGTCTGTACGTTCACGGTGAGCAACGGGTATCTCGGGGCGGATGTGCGCATCTATTCGGTCGCCGCGCATGGCAGCGTCAGCGACAGCTGGGACCTGAGCACCAACGCCAACTGGTACGACCTGAAGGTCACCGTGGCCGAAGCCAGCGGCTGGCTGCGGCGGGTGGCGGGGCATATGGAGAATGGAGCGCCGAGTTTGAGTGAACCGCGGTAAGGGCAGTTGTAGCGATCCTCAGCTCACTACTTCGACCGGCCCCTCACCCCAACCCTCTCTCCCACAGGGACTACCTTCGGGTCGCCCGGAGGGGAGCGGGGGCAGAAGCAAAGGCGCCCTTGCGGGCGCCTTTTTTCATTCCTTACCGAACACCAGTTGCCCGCCCGCGGCATCCACCACGATGGTGCTGCCCGGTGGATAGCGTCCTTCCAGGATCTCGCGCGCCAGCGGATTCTCCAGCTGCTGCTGGATCGCCCGCTTCAGCGGCCTTGCGCCGTACACCGGGTCGAAGCCCACGTTGCCCAGCAGGTCCAGCGCCTTCTCGCCGATCTCCAGGCGCAGCTGGCGTTCGGCCAGGCGCTTTTCCAGATAGGTGAGCTGGATCAGCGCGATCTTGCGGATCTGCTTCTTCTCCAGCGGACGGAATACCACCAGCTCGTCCAGGCGGTTGATGAACTCCGGACGGAAGTGCGCCTGCACCACCCCCAGCACCGCCGCCTTCATCTGCATATAGCCCTGGTCGCCATCGTCGCCGTCCAGTTCCTGGATGAGCTGCGAGCCCAGGTTGGAGGTCATCACGATCACCGTATTGCGGAAGTCCACCGTGCGGCCCTGGCCGTCGGTGAGGCGGCCATCGTCCAGCACCTGCAGCAGGATGTTGAACACATCCGGATGCGCCTTCTCCACCTCGTCCAGCAGGATCACGCTGTACGGACGGCGGCGCACCGCCTCGGTCAGATAGCCGCCTTCCTCATAGCCCACATAGCCCGGAGGCGCGCCGATCAGGCGGCTGACCGAGTGCTTCTCCATGAACTCGCTCATGTCGATGCGCACCATCGCGTCCTGCGTATCGAACAGGAATTCGGCCAGCGCCTTGCACAGCTCGGTCTTGCCCACGCCGGTGGGGCCGAGGAAGAGGAAGGAGCCATACGGCCGGTTCGGATCGGACAGGCCGGCGCGCGCGCGGCGGATCGCGTCGGAGACGGCGCGCACCGCTTCGTCCTGGCCGACCACGCGCTTGTGCAGCGCATCTTCCATCTGCAGCAGCTTCTCGCGCTCGCCTTCCAGCATCTTGCTGACCGGGATGCCGGTCCAGCGCGAGACGACCTCGGCGATTTCCTCGTCGGTAACGCGGTCCTGCACCAGCTTGAACTCGTGCTGCTCGGCGGTCTGCGCGGCGGCGAGCTGCTTCTCCAGTTCCGGCAGGCGGCCGTACTGCAGTTCGCTCATCTTGGCGTAGTCCTGGCGGCGCTGCGCGGCTTCGAGCTGCACGCGCGCCTGCTCGATCTGCTCCTTGATCTTGGTCGCGCCCTGCAGCAGCGCCTTCTCCGACTTCCACACTTCGTCGAGGTCGGAGAACTCGCGCTCCAGTTTCTCGATATCGCTTTCCAGGTCGGCCAGGCGCTTCTTCGAAGCCTCGTCGGTCTCCTTGCGCAGCATCTCGCGCTGGATCTTCAGCTGGATCAGGCGGCGCTCCAGGCGGTCCAGTTCTTCCGGCTTGGAATCGATTTCCATGCGGATGCGGCTGGCCGCCTCGTCCATCAGGTCGATCGCCTTGTCCGGCAGCTGGCGGTCGGTGATATAGCGGTTGGACAGCGTGGCGGCGGCGACGATGGCCGGGTCGGTGATCTCCACGCCGTGATGCACCGAGTAGCGCTCCTTCAGGCCGCGCAGGATGGCGATGGTGTCTTCCACGCTGGGCTCGCCCACGAACACCTTCTGGAAGCGGCGCTCCAGCGCGGCGTCCTTCTCGATGTATTTGCGGTATTCGTCCAAGGTGGTGGCGCCGATGCAATGCAGTTCGCCGCGCGCCAGCGCCGGCTTGAGCATATTGCCGGCATCCATGGAGCCCTCGGCCTTGCCGGCGCCGACCATGGTGTGCAGTTCGTCGATAAACAGGATCACCCGGCCTTCCTGCTTGGCCAGGTCGTTGAGCACGGCCTTCAGGCGTTCCTCGAATTCGCCGCGGAACTTGGCGCCGGCGATCAGCGCGCCCATGTCCAGCGACAGCACGCGGCGGTCGCGCAGGCCTTCGGGCACTTCGCCGTTGACGATGCGCTGGGCCAGGCCTTCGACGATGGCGGTCTTGCCCACGCCGGGCTCGCCGATCAGCACGGGGTTGTTCTTGGTCCTGCGTTGCAGCACCTGGATGGTGCGGCGGATTTCCTCGTCGCGGCCGATCACCGGATCGAGCTTGCCGCTCTCGGCGCGCGCGGTGAGATCGACGCAGTATTTCTCCAGCGCCTGGCGCTGATCCTCGGCGTTCTCGCTCTGCACCTTTTCGCCTCCGCGAATCTTGTCGATCGCCTGTTCCAGGTTGGCTTTATTGGCGCCCGCGGCTTTCAATGCCGCGCCGAGATCGCCCTTGTCGTCCAGCGCCGCGAGCAAGAACAGTTCGCTGGCGATGAACTGGTCGCCGCGCTGCTGCGCAAGCTTGTCGGTGAGATTGAGCAGGCGCGTAAGGTCGTTGCCGACGTGCACATTGCCTTCGTCGCCTTGCACGCGCGGCAGCCGCTGCACGGCTTCGGCCACGCGCTGGCGCAAGGTCGGCACATTGACCTGGGCCTGGGTCAGCAGCGGCGCCGTGGTGCCGCCTTGCTGGTCCAGCAGCGCGGCCATCAGGTGCACTGGTTCGAGCATATTGTTGTCGCGACCGACTGCCATCGATTGCGCATCGGCCAGCGCCTGCTGGAAGCGCGACGTGAGTTTGTCCATCCGCATAGATTGTCCCCGCAAGATTTTCTGGCGGCCCCCGAGGCCGCTCACTGCCGGGTGAGATGCGGTCCAGCCCGGATGATTCAAGCGTCGCTCAGCGAGCTTTATTTCGAAGTGCGCGCGCCACTTGAGATTTGTTCACACAGACTCATCCAAAGCTGATCTTCACATTCGCCCTGTTAGGCTCGATCTGATGTCTTTTTCCCCAGCCTTCCCCCGCATGTCCGCAACCACGCCACTCCCGGCACCGCCTTTGCCCGGCACCGCCGACCGCTGGGCTCTGTTCCTCGACGTGGACGGCACCCTGCTCGAGTTTGCCGACCGGCCCGACGATGTACGCGTCGAGCCCGAGCTGTCCGCGCTGCTCGCCGAACTGTACGCCCATCTCGAAGGCGCGCTCGCCCTGGTGAGCGGACGCAGCCTGGTTGGACTCGATGCGCTGTTCGGCGGACCGCCGTGGGCGATGGCCGGACTGCATGGCCTGCAGTTGCGCCACGCCGACGGCGAGCGCCGCGAGATGCGCATCAGCGCCAGCCGCCGCGCGCTGGTGCTGCATGCGGCCGAGTCGATCGCGCGCGCGCATCCCGGCGTGCTGGTGGAGAACAAGAATCTCGCCGTGGCCCTGCATTGCCGCGCCGTGCCGGATCAGTTCGATGCGCTGCACGAAGCCGTGCATGCGCTGCTGCCGGGCCTGCCCGGCTACGAACTGCAGGCCGGCAACCGCGTGCTGGAGCTCAAGCCCGCCGGCATGGACAAGGGCAAGGCGGTGACCGAACTGCTCGAACGCGCGCCGTTCGCCGGCCGCCTGCCGGTGTACCTGGGCGACGACCTCACCGACGAGCACGGCTTCGCCGCCACCAATCTGGAGAACGGGATCAGCGTGCGCGTCGGCGACCGCGAACCCACGCTCGCCCAATACACCTTGCCGGGCCCGTCGTCGGCGCAAGCCTGGCTGCAACGTGTCTTGAACGTGCTTAAACAAGGAGTCGAACCGTATGCCCACGCCCTTGGAGGGAACGCCTGAACGACGCACCAGGCCCGACGATACCGGGCCTGGAGATACCGATACGCGGGCCAATCCGCAGACCCTGGCCCTGGGAGTGATCGGCAACGGCAGCGTCGCCGCGCTGATCGACGGCATGGCCCGCATCGTCTGGTGCTGCCTGCCGCGCTTCGACAGCGATGCCAGTTTCTGCGCCCTGCTTTCGCCGCAGTGCGATGGCGGCGACTGGGTCATCGAGCTGGAACATATCGAGCGCGCCGAGCAGGAATACCTGCCCAACACCGCCGTGCTGGTCACGCGGCTGTACGACCGCCACGACAACGCGATCGAGATCACCGACTTCGCCCCGCGCCACCGCTCGCGCGGCCGCTTCTACCATCCGGTGATGCTGGCCCGGCGCATCCGGCCGATCCAGGGCAATCCGCGCATCCGCATCCTGCTGCGCCCGCTGTGCGACTACGGCGCGCGCAAGCCGGACACCACCTCCGGCAGCAATCACCTGCGCTTTCTGCTCAGCGACGTGACCCAGCGCCTGACCACCGATGTCGCGGTGCCGCTGATCGAGCGCGGCCTGTTCTTCCATCTGGACCGCCCCGCCAACCTGGTGTTCGGCCCGGACGAGACCCTGGCCACCAGCCCGGCCGACTTCATCCACAGCTCGCTGGAATACACCACCGCCTACTGGCGCGACTGGGTGCGCTACCTGTCGATTCCCTACGAATGGCAGGAGCCGGTGATCCGCGCGGCGATCACCTTGAAGCTGTGCCAGTACGAGGCCACCGGCGCGATCATCGCCGCGCTGACCACCTCGATTCCCGAATCCCCCGGCAGCAGCCGCAATTGGGACTATCGCTATTGCTGGCTGCGCGATGCCGCCTTCGTGGTGCGCGCGCTGAACCGCCTCGGCGCGACGCGCAGCATGGAGGAATACATCCGCTACGTATTCAATATCGTCTCCGCCGAAGGCGACCACGAAGTCGGCCCGGTGTTCGGCATCACCTTCGAGCGCGAACTGGCCGAGCGCGAAGCCGAGGGGCTGGCCGGCTATCGCGGCATGGGCCCGGTGCGCATCGGCAACGATGCCTGGCGCCAGCGCCAGAACGACGTATACGGCTCGGTGGTGCTGGCCTCGGCGCAGATGTTCTTCGACCAGCGCCTGGAAAACCGCGGCGACGCACGCACCTTCGCGCGCCTGGAAAGCATGGGCCGCATGGCGCTGCGCATGGCCGAGGAACCCGATGCCGGCCTGTGGGAATTCCGCGGCCGCGCCGCCGTGCACACCTATTCGGCGGCGATGTGCTGGGCCGCCTGCGACCGCCTGGCGCATATCGCCACCGAGCTGGGCCTGCGCGACCGCGCGCGCTACTGGCATGACGAGGCGGTGGCGCTGCACGCGCGCATTTCCAAGCGCATCTGGAACGAGCGCCTGGGGCATTTCGTCGATGCCTACGACGGCGAGCATCTGGACGCCAGCCTGCTGTTGCTGGCCGATATCGGCTTCGTGCGCGGGCGCGATCCGCGCTTTATCGCCACCGTCGATGCGATCGGCAAGGTGCTGGGCCGCGGCGAATACCTGTTCCGCTATATCGCGCCGGACGACTTCGGCACGCCGGAAACCAGCTTCAATATCTGCACCTTCTGGTATATCGAGGCGCTCGCCGCCACCGGCCGCAAGCGGCGCGCGCGGCTGATGTTCGAAAACATGCTGGCGCGGCGCAATCCGCTGGGCCTGCTGTCGGAAGACATCGCGCCGAGCACCGGCGAGCACTGGGGCAATTTCCCGCAGACCTATTCGCTGGTGGGGTTGATCCAGACCGCGATGCGCCTGTCGCGCCGCTGGGAGGACGAGCTATGAGCGTGGTGCCGTCACGCACCGGCCGCCTGATCGTCGTCTCCAACCGCGTCGCCCTGCCCAAGCAGACCGCCACCGGCGGCCTGGCTTCGGCGATGCGTTCGGCGCTGCAGGAATTCGGCGGCCTGTGGTTCGGCTGGAGCGGCAAGATCGCCGGCGAGACCGCGGCCACCTTGCATCATCTGTACGACGGCCCCGTGCATTACGCCACCATCGATCTGTCGCGCAGCGATCACGACCATTTCTACGACGGCTTCGCCAACCGCACCCTGTGGCCGCTGCTGCACTACCGGCCGGATCTGGTCGATTACAGCCGCGGCCATCTGGACGGCTATCTGCGCGTGAACGGCATCTTCGCCGAGCATCTCGCGGCCCTGGTCCAGCCGGACGACGTGATCTGGGTCAACGACTATCACCTGATCCCGCTGGCCGCGATGCTGCGCGAACGCGGCGTGCGCAACCGCATCGGTTTCTTCCTGCATACGCCGCTGCCGGCGGCGGGGCTGCTGATCGCGCTGCCGCGCCATCGCGAGCTGCTGGAAACGCTGGCCGCCTACGACCTGATCGGCATGCACACCGCACGCGATCTGCGCGCGCTGGAGGAGTACTTCGTGCACGAAACCGGCGCGCGCGTGCGCAGCGGCCATCGCCTGCGGCTGGGAAATCGCCGCTTCAGCGCCGGCGTGTTCCCGATCGGCATCGATACGCAGCTGGTCGCCGAAGCGGCGGCGCAGGCCGGGACGCTGGACCCGATCGAGGATCTGCGCAGCAGCCTGGAAGGCCGCGCGCTGATCATCGGCGTGGACCGGCTGGACTATTCCAAGGGCCTGCCGCAGCGCTTCGATGCCTATGCGCGCCTGCTCGAACGCGTGCCGGCCTGGCATCGGCGGGTGAGTTTTCTGCAGATCGCCCCGCCCTCGCGCGGCACGGTGCCGGAGTACCGGCAGATCCGCCGCGACCTGGAGCGCAAGGCCGGGCATATCAACGGCATGTATGCGGCACCGGACTGGGTGCCGATCCGCTACGTCAACAAGTCGTTCCCGCACAGCGTGCTGAGCGGGTATTACCGCAATGCCAAGGTGGGCCTGGTCACGCCGATGCGCGATGGCATGAACCTGGTGGCGAAGGAATATGTGGCGAGCCAGAACCCGGAGGACCCGGGGGTGCTGGTGCTGTCGCGCTTCGCCGGCGCGGCGCAGGAGCTGACCGAGGCTTTGCTGGTGAATCCGGCCGATACCGAAGAGGTGGCCGATGCGCTGGAGATGGCGCTGGCGATGTCGTTGGAGGAACGCAAGATGCGCTGGCGCGCGATGATGGATGTGCTGGAGCGGCAGGATATTACGGCGTGGCGGCGGAGCTTTTTGAAGGCGCTGCGCGAGTAAGCCTGGCGTAGGTTGGGGTGTTCGGGCTATTCGAGCCAGATCAGCGTGGCGAAGCGCCCGCTGCGTGCGGCATCACGGCGGTACGAATAGAAGCGCAGGTCCGCGAGCGTATCGAAGCCACCGCCATGGACGGCGGAAACGCCAGCTCGCTCCAATCGACGCCGCGCCAATCCGGCCAGATCGCACAGCCAATGCCCCGGGCGGGTCGGTACGAAGCATGCCCCGGCGGCTTCGTCATCCGCGATAAAGGCCTCACGCACTTCCGCCCCGACTTCATATGAAGCCGCGCCGATGCACGGCCCCAGCCACGCCATCACCTCGCCGGCGGGCGTCCGCAGATGGCTCAGCGTCGCTTCCAGCACGCCGCCGGCCAGGCCACGCCAACCGGCATGAGCCGCCGCCACTTCGCTGCCGTCCAGGGCGCAGAACAGCACCGGCAGGCAATCGGCGGTAAGAATCGCCAGCGGCTCGCCGCGGGTGCGGGTCACCGCGGCATCCGCCTCCGGCTCCGCGCCATCCGCGCCGGTTTCGGCCACGGCGGCGCCGTGGACCTGGCGCAGCCAGCGCGGCGCCGCCGGCAGGCCGAGCATGCTTTCCAGCGCCGCCCGGTTGGCCGCCACCGCCTCGGGCGCATCCCCGCAGCGGCTGCCCAGATTGAAGCGCTCGAACGGCTCAGCCGACGCACCGGGCACTTCGCGCGTGCTCACCGCCGCCCGCACGCCAGGCGGCGCCGGCCACGCCGGGCTCAGCCAGCCCGGCGCCTCAATAGTCATCGTAGGGATCGGCCTGGGCCGCATCGGCGCGCAGCACGCCCACCAGCTCGTCCAGGTCGGCCGGCCGCGGCGCCGCGAATGACAGCGCTTCCCCGCTGACCGGATGGGTAAAGGCCAGCCGTTCCGCATGCAGCGCCTGGCGGCGGAAACCGCGCAGCGCCGTGACCAGGTCCGGGCTGGCGCCCTTGGGCAGGCGCAGGCCGCCGCCGTACAGCGGATCGCCGACCAGCGGGTGGCCGATATGCGCCATATGCACGCGGATCTGGTGGGTGCGGCCGGTCTCCAGGCTGCACTGGAGCAAGGCATGGGCGCGGAAGCGCTCGCGCAGGCGGTAGTGGGTGACGGCGCGCTTGCCGTCCTCCTCGTCGCGCACGGCCTGGCGCAGGCGGTCGCCCATATGGCGGCCGATCGGCGCATCTACCGTGCCGCCGGCCACCAGCAGGCCCATCACCACCGCCTCGTACTGCCGTTCCACCTCGTGGCGGGACAGCATCTCGACCAGGGCGGTATGCGCCGGCAGCGAGCGGGCCACCACCATCAGGCCGGAGGTTTCCTTGTCCAGGCGGTGCACGATGCCGCCGCGCGGCAGCTCGGCCAGCTTGGGGTCGTGGTGCAGCAAAGCGTTCAGCAAAGTGCCGGCCGAATTGCCGGCGCCGGGGTGAACGACCAGGCCGGCGGGCTTGTTCAGCACCAGCACGTGGTCGTCCTGATGGACCACCTCCAGCGCAATATCCTCCGGCGCCAGCTCGACCTCGACCTCCAGCTCGGCCTCCAGCCGCACCCGCTCGCCGCCGCGCAGCAGCTGGCGCGGGGGCGCCACGGCGCCGTCCAGGGTCACCGCGCCGGCCTTGATCCAGGCCGACAGGCGGGATCGCGAGTAGTCCGGGAACATCTCGGCCAAGGCCCGGTCGAAGCGCCACCCGGCTGCCGACAGCGGCACGGTGCCTTCATGGCGGATCGTCGTCATGGCCGGCCGCCCGGGCATCCGGTGGTTTCGGCTATCATCCCTTTTCGATCAAACATCTGAACCCTTTCCCATGCGCGTAACCAAGCTGCAGCTCTTCAAAGTACTCGTGGTGCTCGCCGTCGTCGCCTCGATGAGCGCCTGCTCCATGTTCCGGAGCAAGAAGGACACCATCGACACGATGCCGGTGGAGAAGCTGTACACGACGGCGCACGACTCCCTGGTGCACGCCGACTATGCCGCCGCCACCAAGGCCTACCAGCGCCTGATCGCGCGTTTCCCGTCCGGCGACTACAACGAACAGGCCCAGCTTGACCTGGCCTATTCGCAGTACAAGGACAACCAGCCGGACGACGCCTCCTCCACGGTCAACCGCTTCATCAAGACGTATCCGACCCACAAGCATGTGGATTATGCCTATTACCTGCGCGGCCTGATCAATTTCGACCGCACCGGCGGCTTTATCGAGCGCGTGTTCCAGCGTTCGGAGACCCAGGCCCGCCGCGACCAGGGCTATAACCTGCAGGCGTTCGACGACTTCTCCGAACTGACCCGCCGCTTCCCGGACAGCGCCTACTCGGCCGACGCCCGCCAGCGCATGATCTACCTGCGCAACGTGCTGGCCCAGTTCGAGATCAACGTGGCCGAGTTCTACCTGCGCAACAAGGCCTATATCGCGTCGGCCAACCGCGCCCAGTACGTGATCGAGCATTACCAGCAGGCGCCGCAGAGCGGCGACGCGCTGGCCATCCTCACCCGCAGCTATATCGGTCTGGAGCGTCCCCAGCTGGCCGACCAGACCCGCAAGGTGCTGGCGCTGAACTATCCGGACCACCCGTACCTGACCGACGAGAAGTGGCCGCACGCGCCGTCGACGCTGCGCAAGATGGTGCCGTTCTCCGGCCACCACTGAGCCACCCTCGCTGCACACCCGAAAACGCCACGGCTCGCGCCGTGGCGTTTTCGTTTGCACCAGGCCCTCGTTCACCGCGTCACACCGATCAGCTCGCCGAAACGGTGGAACCCAGCCCGCGCATACACGCGGTTTTCGTTGCCCGCCGCCGTCATCAGGAACGGGAAGCTCACCCCCTGCACGAAGGCGTGGTCCGCCAGCAGCGCGGTGACCGCGCCGCCGATGCCGCGGCCGCGCGCTCCCTCGCGCACGCCGATCGCCGCGATCTCGGTGACGCCTTCCAGCGGCGGCGAATACAGGCCCGCGCCGAGCGCGCCGCCGCCGTCGCGGCAACGGGCCAGCGCGACCACGCCGCCTTGTTCCACCACGCCGGCCAGCCGTTCGACATCCGCATCGCAGGTGGCCGGCACGCCGTAGGCGGCGTTCTGCACTTCGGCGGCGGCGTGCAGCTCGTGCTCGCGTTCGGCCAGCAGCCATTCCACACCATCGAGGTCGCCATCGGCGGCCAGGCTGTCGCGGGTGCAGGTCATCAGCGCCAGCGGCTCCTCGCGGAAGAAACCCGCTTCGAGCAGGCGCGGCAGTACGTCGGGCGCCATTTCGTGGATGTATTCCAGGCGCGGCTTGCGTTGTCTGCGGTCGAACAGATCGATCAGCGAAGCCAGTTCATGCGCGCTCGGCGCCGCCCCGTCGATGGGCGTGGCGTAGTTCCAGCCGGGTTCCTGGCTGGCGGCGTCGAGCGTGATGTGGAAGGGCTGCAGGCAACGGTTGTCCTTCTGCAGCGCGATACGGGCGCGCAGATAGGCGGAGACACGGCCCAGGGCCGTGCTGTCATGCATTGTCATGTGTCGGGTACTCAGTCGCGTCCGGACGCGGGCAGCGTCAGGACATGCCGGATCGCCCGAACCGCGAGGCTCGGGTACGGATGCGGGGGGCCGCGAACGCGGCCGTCAGAACGGACTTAGTGGACGGTCCAGCGAAACAGAACGATGGACGGCGTCAGCAGGCGGCGATCTGCGCGGCAGCGGCGACGGCGAGCTTGCGTGAGGCGATGACAATCATGGCGCACCTCCATTTCCGGAAGGGCGCGGATCGTTCCAAAGAGTGTGGTGCCCTGTCAAGCGCGAAGCGAGGAACCGTGACGAAAGTCGGGGATAAAGCCTCAACGCCACCCGGATGTAATCGGATAACGACGCTCGCGGCCGAATGCGCGCGTGGTCACGCGCGGACCCGGCGCCGACTGCCTGCGCTTGAACTCGTTGACCAGCACCAGCCGCACCACGCGGCGCACGGTGTCGCAATGGAAACCCTGCGCGGCGATCTCCGCCTGCGACAGCTCGCCTTCGATAAAGCGCTCCAGGATCGCATCGAGCTCGTCGTACGGCGGCAGCGAATCCTGGTCGGTCTGGTTGTCGCGCAGTTCGGCCGAGGGCGGACGCTCGATCACCGCCGGCGGAATCACCTCGCCGCCGCCGAAGCGCTCCGCGTGCGCGTTGCGCCAGCGCGACAGCCGGTACACCACGGTCTTGTAGACATCCTTCAGCGGCGCATAGGCGCCGCACATGTCGCCGTACAGCGTGGCGTAGCCCACCGCCATCTCGCTCTTGTTGCCGGTGGCCAGCAGCAGGCGGCCGTGCTTGTTGCTCAGCGCCATCAGCATCGCGCCGCGGGTACGCGACTGCAGGTTTTCTTCGGTGAGATCGGCCGGCTTGCCGCCGAAGGCCGGCGTCAGCGCGTCGATAAAGCTCTGGAAGGTCTGCTCGATCGGAATGATGTGGTACTCGACGCCGAGCTGTTCGGCCTGCGCGCGCGCGCCGTCCAGCGACAGCTGCGAGGTGTAGCGCGAGGGCATCATCACCGCGGTGACGCGCTGCGGGCCGAGCGCGTCGACCGCCAGCGCCAGGGTCAGCGCCGAATCGATGCCGCCGGACAGGCCCAGCAGCACGCCGCCGAAACCGTTCTTCTCGATGTAGTCGCGGATGCCGCGCACCAGCGCGGCGTACAGCGTGGCTTCCGGCGCATCGTCCGCCGGCGCGGGCCAGCCGTCGGGGCGCAGGGTGCGCGCGGCGGCGTCGAAATCGGCCCACAGCAGCACGTCGGCGAAGGCCGGCGCGCGCGCGGCGATGCTGCCGTCGCCGTTGACCAGCAGCGAGCCGCCGTCGTAAACGACTTCGTCCTGCCCGCCGATCAGATTCAGATACACGATGGCGCAGCCGGTCTCCTGCGCGCGGTCGCGCAGCACTTCTTCGCGGCCGGCCTGCTTGGCGCTGTCCCACGGCGAGGCGTTGATCACGATGATCAGCTCGGCGCCGGCGCGGGCAGCCTGCGCGGCGGGCTCGGGTTCCCAGATGTCTTCGCAGATCAGCAGGCCGACGGTCACGCCTTCGATACTGGCCACCGCGGTTTCATGGCCCGGGCGGAAATAGCGCTTGTCGTCGAACACGCCGTAGTTCGGCAGCGCCTGCTTGTGCGCGGTCAGTTCGACGCGCCCTTCGCGCAGCAGGCTGGCGGCGTTGTACACCTCGCCCTCGCTGTGCGGATGGCCGACCAGGGCGGCCACGCCATTGGTGGCGGCGGCCAGCGCGCGCAGTTCGCTGTCGCAGGCGGCGAGGAAGCTGGGGCGCAGCAGCAGGTCTTCCGGCGGGTAGCCGCTCAGGGTCAGCTCGGGATACACCACCAGGTCCGCTCCGCCGTCGCGCGCCTGCGCCAGCAGGTCGCCTACGCGGGCCGCATTGGCGGCGACCGCCCCCACCGGAAAGTCGAACTGGGCCAGGGCGAGGCGAAGGGTGGTCATGCCGGGAAATCCACGGGGAATGGGCCGCCAATGATACCCGCAGCCCTTGCCGCCGGCTCAGCCCAGCGGCTGGGTCAGCAGCAGCGCCGCCAGGGTGAACATGAAGGCCGCCACCAGCACGTCGAACACCCGCCATGCGATCGGGCTGCGGAATACCGGCAGCAACGCGCGTGCGCCATAGCCCAGCGCGGTAAACCACAGCACGCTGGCCGTACAGGCGCCGCCGGCGAAATACCACCGTCCCGCGCCTTCGTAATGGGTGGACAGGCTGCCGAGCAGCACCACGGTGTCCAGGTACACGTGCGGATTGAGCAGGGTGAAGGCGAGGCAGGCCAGCAAGGCGCGGCGGCGGCCGGCGGAGCCGTCCTCCGAAGGCTGCAGGCCGCTCTCCCCGTTCCATGCCCGGCGCAGCGCCAGCGCGCCATAGGCGGCCAGGAAGGCGGCGCCGGCATAGCGCAGCAGCTGCAGCAGGCCGGGCATCTGCTTCACCAGCAGGCCCATGCCGGCTACGCCGAGCAGGATCAGCGACATGTCGGCCACGACGCACACCAGCACCACCGGCCCGACATGGCGGCGCTGCAGACCCTGGCGCAGCACGAAAGCGTTCTGCGCGCCGATGGCGATGATCAGGCCCGCGCCGGCGACGAGGCCCGCGAGATAAGCGGAGGTCTGCATAAGGGGGAAATCCAGCGCAACAGACGCCCAGGATGCGGTACGGGGCCATTTCAGTAAAACTAAATCAACTTATCCCTGATTAGATCTGCTTCATCGCAGGAAACCCGCCATGACCCTGCTCAACCCCCAGCTCGCCGCCTTCGCCGCCGTGCTCGGCGAAGGGAGTTTCGAAGGCGCCGCGCGGCGCCTGTCGGTGACGCCGTCGGCGATCTCCCAGCGCATCAAGGCGCTGGAAGACCGGCTGGGCCAGGTGCTGATCCTGCGCCAGGCGCCCTGCCGCGCTACCGCCGCGGGCGAACGCCTGCTGCGCAGCGTGCAGCAGATGCAGCTGCTGGAAGCGGAAACCCTGCAGGCCTTCGCGGTGGAGCGCGCAGCGGACCAGGCGCCGACCACCCTGGCCATCGCGGTGAATGCCGATTCGCTGGCCACCTGGTTTCTCGGCGCGCTGGCCCTGCTGCACCAACGCCACGGCCTGCTGTTCGACGTGCGGGTGGAAGACCAGGACCACTCGCTGGACCTGCTGCGCGACGGCAGCGTGCTCGGCGCGATCACCGCCGACGCGCATCCGGTGCAGGGCTGCACCGCGCGGCCGCTGGGCGCGATGCGCTATCTGCCGATCGCCTCGCCGGCCTTCGTGGCGCGCCATTTCGCCCATGGCGTGGACGCCGCCGCGCTGGGCCGCGCGCCGATGGTGGTGTTCAACCGCAAGGACGCCCTGCAGCGGCGCTTTATCCGCAAGATCACCCGCGCCCGGCTGGCCCCGCCCACGCATTACCTGCCCTCTTCCACCGGCTTCGTCGATGCCGCGGGACTGGACCTGGGCTGGTGCATGGCGCCGGAATCGATGCTGCATAAACCGCTGCGCGAGGGCGTGGTGCAGGCGATCGCGCCCGGGCGCTGGCTGGACGTGCCGCTGTACTGGCAGCACTGGTCGGTGCGCTCGGCCACGCTGGAACGGCTGACCGCCGCCCTGCTCGCCACCGCCGCCACGGAGCTGCGCCAGCGCGACGGAGCTTAAAGAATCGGCCGTTTCTGCCGATCTGACAGGGAAGCCCCATCCACTTCCCCTCACCGCATGTTCCGTCCGTTCCTGTCCGCCCTGCTGCTCCTGCCGCTCGCCAGCCACGCCGCCACCGAATCCGCACCGCTCGACGTCAGCCTCACCATCAAGGAGAGCTGCCGCGTCGAACGCCGCGAGCGCGAGGCCGCGCCGCCGGAAGTCAACTGCGCATTCGATTCGCCGTATCGCGTGCAGGCGAGCCAGGGCAAGCAGCCACCGCCGATGAAGCTGAACCTCCAGCCGGCGCGCTGGGAAGTGATCTTCTGACGACCGTCAGAATTCGATCGTCGCCATCACCGTATCGCTGTAATTCCCCGGCATCGGCGTGGTCTGCGGCTGCACGCGCCCATACACGGTGACCGGTTGCGCCAGGCCGGTGCCCGTTCCGGTCGCGCGCGTGGTGCCGCCGGTACCGTCGCCCCAGGGCAGGCTGCGCGCGCTGTCGGTGTAGAGCTGGTAGCCCACCGATCCTCCTCCGCCCGTCCGCTGCATCACCCGCGCCGCCACGTTGCCGCTGCCGCCGCCGTTGAGCGAAATGCGCCATGCGTCGTTATTGGTGCAGGTGACGCTCAAGCTGCTCATCGCATTGATGCCCGCGCCGATCACGCCCGCGGTGCCGAAGCTCAGATTGCTCGCGCCGATGGTGCAGTTATTGGTCACCGTGGCGCTGACCGTGAAAGGAAAACTGCCGGCGGAACTCAGCGATGCGCAGGTTGGCGCGATCAGCAGGTAGTAGCCGTAAGCGAGCACCGTCTCGGCATTGAAGCTCTGGCTGTACACCGTGCTGGCGTTGCCGGTGGTGGGCACGGTGGTCTGGCCTGCGGTGATCTGTCCGTAGAAATTCACCGTCGCACCCGCCGTCGTACCCAGCAGCGGTTTGGTGATGATGACCGACAGCGGCGTGCTGCCGGTAAAGCTGGAGCCCCAGATCTGCGTATTGCCCATGTCCTGGTACAGGTTGTACTGCATGGTATTGCTGCCGTTCTTCAATGCACGCGCGACGGTGGTGCTGAGGTTGAGGCAGACCAGCGCGTTCGGCGCCAGCGAGATCAGCCCCCAGTTGCAGCTGACACTGATCGAGCCCGTACGCGCGACCGCCGCGCCGGCGATCGGATTGACGTTGCCGAAGTCGAGATTGCTCGGTGTGGCCGTGCAGGTCTGCGCGCGCAGCGTGCCGCACCACATCAGGGCGCAGCCGCACAGCAACAGGAGCAGTGCGCGCATCATCGCGCCGGCTCCGCGCGCTTCGGACACATCAACGGCCCGATGCGCGGCAGCGAGCCGTCGGACGGGCGGCGATAGTCGAACGCGACACTGCACTGCCAACCGTCGCCTTGCAGTTCCAGGCGATTGTGTTCGCGCAGGCCGCTGACGAAGCTCAATCCGTCATAGCCCACCACCGTATCGGCGCCGCTTTCCGCGTGGTGCACCCGCGTGCCCGGCGGCAAGGGCTGTCCCGCCGCGTCGACCAGCACGATCGAAGCCGCGGCGTAGCGCGACAGCGGAAAACGCGCCAGCACGCCGGAACGCGCCTGCGGCACCACATCCTGGGCCACCGCATCCACATGCGCGTCCGCCGGCAGCGACAGGCTGTCGATCGACAAGCGGTTCGGCTGGTAGGCATTGAGATCCGGCACCAGCAGATGGCCGCCGCGGTCGGTGTGGCCGATCGGGCGGTTCTCGTATTGCACCGGCACGTCCGCCACGCCGTCGGTGGATACCAAGGCGAAGCCGTCGTAGATGCGCCGCGCGGGCTGCAGGCTGCCGTCCATCCATACCAAGGCGCCATACGCGTCCAGCGAGGCGGTGCGATGGCCGTCGGTGTCCTGCACCAGCCCGGTGAGCTGGCCCGCGCTGCCGAGGTACTGCAACTGCGCCTGGCGGAAATTCAGGCCCCCGCTGCGTCCGTCCTGCACGCCCCAGCCCCAGCCGCCGCCGTAATCGGCCGGACGCAGCGCCTGCAGATTGCGGTACGGCTGGCCGCCCTGGCTGCCGCCCAGCGCGCTGGCGGCGATGCGTCCGTCCAGCGACAGATTGAGGCTGAGAAAAGCGCCGCTGGCCGAAGGGCGCGCGAAGTCGCGATAGGCGCTGAGGTTGAGCGAGGCGCGGCGCGTCATCGAGTACAGCCAGGTCAGCGCGCCGATGCGCGAGGCAGGCCCGCCCGCGGTGCGCACGCCGATATAGCTGAGCGCGAGGTTCTGGCCCGGGGCGAACGGCACCGACACCGTCAGCCGTGCCAGCCGGCGCGGCGCGGGCGAGCCTTCTCGCGCGGCGAGATCGGCATAGCCGCTGGTGCGCTGGGTCAGCTCCGCGTCCAGCGCCAGATCGGGCCGAATCCATTGATAGCCGATGCTGGTCTGGCGCCCCGAATCACGCCCGCCGCTCAGCGCGAACGAACCGCTCAGCACGCCGGCCTGGCCGAGCCGCACCAGCGCGCCGCCACCGGCGTTCGCCAACCCGGCCGTGGCTTCGCCATGCAGCTCCACCGTCAGCGCATCGCTCAGGCCATGCCGCCACGAACCGCTGGCCGACGGATGCGCGGCGTAATCGTCCGAAGCCAGGCCATAGCGCCGCCGCACGAAACCGGCTTCCACGCCGTAGCTGTCCAGCCCCGCCGCCAGCATGCGCGCATCGATATACAGCGGCAGCGCGGTCGTCACCGTGCGGCCCAGCGCATCGCGCGTGACCAGGGTGGCCTGGCCGGCGCCATTGATGCCGGGCGCCTGGTTCAGCACGAACGGCCCGCTGGGCACATCCACGCTGGCGCGCCTTACGTTGTTGACGTACAGGTCCACCGCCGATGGCACCGCGGCGGAGCCGCCCAGCGAGGGCAGCGGAAACGTGATCAGGTCCGGCCGCAGGTTGAAATCGCTGCGCCACTGCACGCCGGCGAAGCGCACGGGCCGCGACCAGTTCAGGGCGGAGGTGATGCTGTCGCCGATCTGCAGCACGCTGAGGCTGGCCGGATCGGAGCGCGTCCACGCGGTGTCGTAGCGCACGTAGCGATGCTGGCCTTCACCGTCGTAATACGTGCCGGTGTGATCGAACACGCCGGACGGCGCGAAGTAGCGCAGCTCCGACCAGAGCGCCAGGCGCGAACCGCCGCCGCTCTGCACATAGGCGTCGTAATTGAGCAGCAGCCCGCGCCCGCTCTGCGCCGGCGGCGTGCGCCCGAGCTGCCGCGCATCGGCCATGAACGGCAGGCGCAGGCTGTCGGCCACGCTCAGCTCGACCCGCTGCGCGGCCGCGTCGTAGCGATAGGACAGCCCCGGAATCTCATCCAGCCGCGCCTCGCCGGCCGTGCCCAGCCGCGCCGGATCCAGCCCCAGCCCGGCCAGCTCGCTGGCATCGCAGGCCAGGCGCTCGCCGGTGGCGCGGAAGCGCAGGATGCGTCCGCTGGGCTGGCCGTTGACGATCACGTCGAGGAAGACCTCCTGCGGTTGCGCCATATCCAGCGCGGTGGGCAGGGGCAGATCGTCGGCCCGCGCCGGCAGCGCGGCGGCCAGGGCGCACAGCAGCAGGCAGCGGCGCACGCCGGTCCGCCGTTCATCCGTTCGCGCCGTGATGCCGGGGCAGCGCGCCGGACTCATGCGTCATGGCCGCGCGGGAACGCCCAGCTCCGTCTCGATCGGCTGGGCGTTGAGGTTGGCGCGCAGCTTCAGCGGCCCGCGAGCCGCCAGGTTCTCGTCCAGCGCGATCGTCCATTGCCGCGTCCTCCCCGCCAGCACGTAGCCGAGCAGGCCACGGTTGATCTCGTGCGCCGTGCCGTCGGCGCCGATCAGCTGCACGGCGGCGAGCTGCGCACGGCGGCCGCCCGCATTGCTTACCCGCAGCTGCCATTGCGCGCCGTCGCGGCGCAGTTCCCAGCTCAGCCGCGGCGGCGCGGGCGGGCCGGCGGGCTCGATGAACACCGGCACCGAATAGCGCAGGCGGATGTTGACGCCGTTGCCGGGCGTGGCATCGAGATTGGGCACCTCGTCGACCAGCACCCGATAGCTGCGCTCATCCGTCACCGCGGAGCCGTCGCGGCGCACCAGCCGCACCAGCTGCTCGCCCTGCGGCTCGATGCGGATCAGCGGCGGACTCGCCACCAGGTCTTCGCTCGCCTCCAGCTTGTCGTCGTCCGGCGCCTGGTCCCAGCGGAACACCCGCACCTGGCCGTAGATCGGTTCCTTGCCGGGGTTGCGCAGGGTCATCGCCGAGGCGTTCTGCCCCGGCAGCAGCTCCACCATCACCGGCGAGATCTGCAGCGACGACGCGCGCGCGCCCAGTGCGCAACCCACCGCCAGCGCGAGCGCGAGGACGCGCCGCATGAGCTCAGAAATAGACCGTGGCGGTAACAGTGGCCTGGTAGGTATCCGGACGCGGCGTGGCCTGGCTGGGCACCTGGCCATAGACATTGATCGGCTGGGCCGAACCGGTGCCGGTGCCCGCGACGGTGTCCGTACCCTGCGTATTGCCCCAGACCGTGCCGTGGCCCGCGTCCTGGTAGAGCTGGTAGGCCACCGTCGTGCCGGTATTGCCGGCCGCGGTGCCGGCCATCAGGCGCGCGGCGACGGTGGATCCGGCCACGCTGCCCGCATCCAGGCCGACGTTGTAGGGCGTGGTGTTGGTGCAGGTCACGCTCACCGTGGTCTGCTGGTTGATCGCCCCACCCAGCACGCCGGTGGTGCCGAAGGCCAGCGCAGTGGCGCCGATGGTGCAATTGGCCTGCAGCGTGAGCGAGACGGTGAAGTTCGCCGGCTGGGTGCCGTTGTTGTAGATGGCGGCCGGCGCGGCACCGACGATGCCGGCGAGAATCAAGGCGGAACACAGCTGCTGCCAACGCTTCATAGCGAATCCCCTGAGGTTCGTGAGCGGTGCGAGTGCTGTCCGGGCGAAGCCCCAACCCGGGCGTGCGCGGCGTATGTGTAGACCCGAACCAAACGTTTAGTCAAATCCTGTCGGGGACGGCGTCGCAAAAAAATGAAGGCCGCGGGGTCGCCGCGGCCTTCATCGGTACTTCCTGCAAGCCGGAGGGCTTACTTCTTCAGCAGGCCCGCCAGGGTCTTGCCGAGGTCGGCCGGGGACTTCACCGTGGTGACGCCCGCCTTCTCCAGCGCGGCGAACTTCGCCGCCGCCGTGCCCTTGCCGCCGGAGATGATCGCGCCGGCGTGGCCCATGCGCTTGCCGGCCGGAGCCGAAGCGCCGGCGATGAACGACACCACCGGCTTCGTCACGTACTCGCCGATGAACTCGGCGGCGTCTTCCTCGGCGCTGCCGCCGATCTCGCCGACCATGATGATGCCTTCGGTCTGCGGATCGTCCTGGAACAGCTTCAGGCAGTCGATGAAGCTCAGGCCGTTGATCGGGTCGCCGCCGATGCCGATGCAGGTGGACTGGCCCAGGCCTTCGTTGGTGGTCTGGAACACGGCTTCATAGGTCAGCGTGCCGGAACGCGACACGATGCCGACCTTGCCCGGCTGGTGGATGTGGCCCGGCATGATGCCGATCTTGCACTCGCCCGGGGTGATGATGCCGGGGCAGTTCGGGCCGATCAGCACGGTTTCCGGATGCTGCGCCAGCACGTTCTTCACGCGCAGCATGTCCAGCACCGGGATGCCCTCGGTGATCGCCACGATCACCTTGATGCCGGCGTCGATGGCCTCGAGGATCGAGTCGGCCGCGAACGGCGGCGGCACGAAGATCACCGACGCGTCGGCGCCGGTTTCGTCGACCGCTTCGGACACGCTGTTGAAGACCGGCAGGCCGATGTGCTCGCTGCCGCCCTTGCCCGGGGTGACGCCGCCGACGACCTTGGTGCCGTAGTCCAGCGCCTGCTGCGCGTGGAAGGTGCCCTGCTGGCCGGTGAAGCCCTGCACGATCACCTTGGTGTTCTTATTGACGAGAACGCTCATGCTCGATTGCTCCTCACTTCGCGGCGGCCACGGCTTTCTGCGCCGCGTCGTTGAGATCGTCGGCCGGCGTGATCGCCAGGCCGGAGTTGGCCAGCAGCTCGCGGCCCAGCTCCACGTTGGTGCCCTGCAGGCGCACCACCACGGGGATCTTCAGGCCCACTTCCTTCACGGCCGCGATGATGCCCTCGGCGATCATGTCGCAACGAACGATGCCGCCGAAGATGTTGACCAGGATGGCCTTCACCTTGTCGGAGGAGGTGATCAGCTTGAACGCCTCGGTCACGCGCTCCTTGGTGGCGCCGCCGCCGACGTCGAGGAAGTTGGCCGGCTCGCCGCCCGCCAGCTTGATCACGTCCATGGTGGCCATGGCCAGGCCCGCGCCGTTGACCATGCAGCCGATGGTGCCGTCCATGGTCACGTAGTTGAGGTTGTGCTGCACGGCAGCCGCCTCGGCCGCGTCTTCCTGGCTCAGGTCGCGCATGGCGGCCAGGTCGGCGTGGCGGAATTCGGCGTTGTCGTCGGAGTTGACCTTGCCGTCGAGCGCGGCGAGGTTGCCGTCCTCGAGGATGGCCAGCGGGTTCAGCTCGACCAGGGCCAGGTCCTTCTCGTTGAAGAGCTTGTACAGGCCCAGCATGATCTTGGTCAGCTGGCCGACCTGCTTGGCGTTGAGGTCCATGGCGAAGCCGAGCTGGCGGCACTGGTACGGCTGCAGGCCTTCCACGAAGTCCACCACGATGGTGTGGATGTCTTCCGGGGTGTCCTTGGCGACCTGCTCGATGTCCACGCCGCCGTGCTTGGAGGCGATGAACGAGACGGACTTGGTGTCGCGGTCCGTCAGGATCGACAGGTACAGCTCCTTGGCGATGTTGGTGGCGTCGGTAACCAGCACCAGGTTCACCGGCAGCGCGCGGCCGGCGGACTGGTAGGTCTCCATCGTGGTGCCCAGCATGCCCTTGGCCGCTGCGCGCACATCATCGAGGCTCTTGCAGAACTTCACGCCGCCGGCCTTGCCGCGGCCGCCTGCGTGGATCTGGGCTTTGACCATCCACTGCGAACCACCAAGGTGCTTGGCGGCGTCGACAGCGGCATCGGGAGAGTTGGCGACCTTGCCCGGGGGCACGGCGATGCCGTACTTCGCGAACAGTTCTTTGGCCTGGTACTCGTGGAAATTCATTCGATACCTCGAGCGAACGGGGGAAAACATGGCACCCGTGCGGGGAGGACCGGACGGGCTTGAGGGGGACGGACGGCGACGGCGTCGAATGCAGGCGCTGCCAGGATGCAGTGCGCTGCCGCCATGCCTCGACATGACGAAAACCGCGCAATACGGCCCGGTATTTTCGCGGAAGGCGGGCGGGATGGCAATGTAAAAGCCCCTCTCCCCTCGGGAGAGGGGTTGGGGTGAGGGTGCGGGCGGAGCGCAAGAGTGATGCGCACCGCTCCGCCCGCACCCTCATCCGGCTGCCGCCACCTTCTCCCGGAGGGAGAAGGACTTAGGCGCGAGAACTGAGGATTGATGCAAGTCGCACCTATACTGCCGGCCGACCCGACCGCCGAGAGTGCCAGGCCCCGTGCCCCATACCGCGCCGCCCGCCTTCGCCCCCTCCCGCGCCGCCACCGAGGCCGTGCGCCACGAGCTGTTCTTCCTCAACTATTTCCGGCTGGCGCAGGCGCTGGTCTATGCCGGCCTGGCCTTCAGCCCGCCCGCGCTGGGCTGGCCGCACCTGAACGACACGGACACC
>Ga0207640_10000090_pt1 | contig 71916 bp, 61 predicted proteins | sample KBSCornC42_FD_184300 | JGI IMG/M metagenome (GOLD analysis project Ga0207640, IMG submission 184300) | Corn rhizosphere microbial communities from Kellogg Biological Station, Michigan, USA - KBS Corn C4-2 (SPAdes) (version 2) | ecosystem: Host-associated > Plants > Roots > Rhizosphere > Soil ... | reverse complement strand
CGGATGGCGCTGCACCAGGCAGCGCCAGGTGGTCAGCACGGTGCCGGCGCCGTCGCTCTCGATGCCGCCGCCTTCCAGCGCCCAGTCGATGCGCCGGTGCGCGGCGCGACCGAACACGCCGGCCTTCACCAGGCCGGCCACCAGCGCATCGTCCTGCTCGGCGCCGAACTTGCCGCCCCAGCCGGTGAAGCGGAAATCGGTAAGCTGGAACGCGCCGCGGTCATCCTTCAGGGTGATCGGGCCGGAATCGCGCAGCCAGGTATCGTCATACGGCAGCTCGATCAGGCGGACGCGGCCCAGGTCCACGCCGGCCTCGCGCAGCTTGCCTTCGACGTGCGCGCGCAGCTCGGCGTCGGCGACCACGACGATCAGCGGCTCGAAGCGGGTGACCGCGGCGGCCAGCGCCACATAAGTGGTTTCCACCTCGGCCAGGCGGTCCGCCCAGTCGGTATCCGCATGCGGCCAGGCGATCAGGACGGCCGACTGGGGTTCCCATTCCGCCGGCAGGCGCAAGGTGGCGTGGCTCATGTGGGGACTCGCGTAACAGGAGGAAACGCGAATTGTAGGGCGCCGCCGTGACGAATGGGCAGCATGAACAGCGAAACGGGCCGCGCATGGCGCAGCCCGTTACTCAGACGCTGGATAGGCGTACTGCCGAGGGCTGGGCCCTCAGTTCACCGATTCCGGATTCTTGTTGTTGCCGGCCGGCGTATTGAGCACCGCATGGATCACATGGCTGTGCTCGAAATACACGATGAAGTTCGAGTAATCCCAGCGATTGATCACCGGATGCTTGGCCGTGTCGCCGCCGCGCGGCGAGAGCTTGCGCTTGGGCGCGCCGAACTTCTGCTCGACCTGCTCCATGCTCATGCCGCGGGTCGGGAGGTTCATGCCCTGTTCCTGCTTCACGCGATTGATCAGCAGGTTGTCCGCCCGGGCCGGCTGCGGCGCAACGGCGCCGGCGGCGAGCAACACGAGCATGGGCAGGCTGATGCCGAACTTGGTCATGGTCCCCTCTCCACGTTGACGGGGGCAGTCAGGCTGCGCCTCCGCACGTCATATGTATGTCGAATGCCCCCGAGCGGCAGCGACGCGAGGCCGCTGCGCAGTGCGGCGTCGTTGTAGCAGAAACCGCGGCGGGGACGCTACGAGCAGGGCGTGCGACTGCGATGGGGTGGGCATTCCGGCCGCGGGGGCGGGTGCCGCGTCCGCTATGATGGGCGGCTGAGGGTGCCTGGACGCCCTATTCATGGATACGTTGTCCCGATGATCGCCTTCCGCCATTTCGCCCTGCGCCGCGGCGCCCGCCTGCTGCTGTCCGATATCGACCTGGTGATCCAGAGCGGCTGGCGGCTGGGCGTGGTCGGCCGCAACGGCTGCGGCAAGTCCAGCCTGTTCGCCGCCCTGCAGGGCCAGGTCGAGGCCGACGCCGGCGAGCTGGATCTGCCCTCGCGCCTGCGCCTGGCCTCGGTGGCCCAGGAAACGCCGGCGCTGCCCGATCCGGCCATCGAATACGTCATGGGCGGCGACGAGGAGCTGGCCATCGCCCTGCGCGACGAACTCGACGCCCAGGCGCGCGGCGATACCGAAGCCATGGCCAAGGCCCATCACCGCATCGAGGAGCTGCACGGCTACGATGCCCGCGCCCGTGCCGGCCGCCTGCTGCACGGCCTGGGTTTCGCGCCGGAGACGCACGAGCGTGCGGTGCGCGAGTTCTCCGGCGGCTGGCGCGTACGCCTGAACCTGGCGCGCGCGCTGATGGCGCCGTCCGAACTGCTGCTGCTGGACGAACCCACCAACCACCTGGACCTCGACGCCGTGCTGTGGCTGGAGGAATGGCTGCGCCGCTACCAGGGCACCTTGCTGGTGATCTCGCACGACCGCGAATTCCTCGATGGCGTGATCACCCACACCCTGCATCTCAACGAAGGCCGCGCCAAGCTCTACACCGGCAACTACAGCGCCTTCGAGCGCCAGCGCGCCGAGCAGCTGCGCCTGCAGCAGATCGCGCACGAGCGCGAGCAGGCCGAGCGCGCCCACCTGCAGTCCTTCATCGACCGCTTCAAGGCCAAGGCCAGCAAGGCCAAGCAGGCGCAGTCGCGCATGAAGCGGCTGGAGAAGATGGCCGGCACCGAGGCGGTGCGCGCGGAGCGCGCGTTCCGCTTTCAGTTCGCCGTGCCCGATCGCCTGCCCGATTCGATGCTGCAGCTCGAAGAGGTGGCCGCCGGCTATCCGGACGAGCACGGCGGCGAGCCCGCGGTGATCCTGCAGGATGTGCGCTTCCGCCTTGAAGCTGGCGACCGCGTCGGCCTGCTCGGTCCCAACGGCGCCGGTAAATCCACGCTGGTGAAGACCCTGGTCGGCGAACTGGCTCCGCTGGGCGGCGAGCGCAAGGTGCACAAGGACCTGAAGATCGGCTACTTCGCCCAGCACACGGTGGAGAGCCTGCACGAGGGCTCCAGTCCGCTCCAGCACCTGCAGGACAAGGCGCCGGGCGTCGGCACGCAGGTGCTGCGCGATTTCCTCGGCGGCTGGAATTTCGCCGGCGACCGCGCCTTCGAATCGGTCGACGGCTTCTCCGGCGGCGAGCGCGCGCGCCTGGCGCTGGCGCTGATCGCCTGGGACAAGCCCAACCTGCTGCTGCTGGACGAACCCACCAACCATCTGGACCTGGACATGCGCGAAGCGCTGGCCGACGCGCTGGCCGACTTCGACGGCGCGTTGGTGCTGGTCTCGCACGACCGCCATCTGCTGGGCATGGTCTGCGACAGCTTCTGGCGCGTCGCCGACGGCAAGGTCGAGGGCTTCGACGGCGACCTGGACGACTATGCCCGCTGGCTGCGCGCCCGCGGCGCGGCGCCGAGGAAGATCGCCGGGGATACCGACGGCGCGCCGGCTGTCTCCGCCGCCGACCGCCGCCGCGCGGCCGCCGCGCAGCGCGAGAACGAAAAGGCCACGCGCCAGAAGGTGAAGAAGCTCGAGACGCGCATGGCCGCCATCGATGACGAACTGGGCAAGCTCGAAGCGAAGCTGGCCGAGCCCGGCGTCTACAACGGCTCCACGGCCGAGCTGATGAAGCTCGGCCAGCGCCAGGGCGAGCTGCGCCGCGAAAAGGAAACGCTCGAAGCCCAATGGCTGGAGCTGTACGAGCTGCTGGAGGCCTGAGGCAATGGCGGACGCGGCGCGACCGCTGGAACTGTGGCTGCCCGACCTGCCGCGCTTCGAGCCGGACCATCCGCTGCGCGCCTGGCTGGCGCGCGCCGACCGCCTCGATGACGGCCCGCGCGGTTTCCTCGGCGGCCTCGCGGGCTATTTCGATTGCGCGGACGGTTTCGCGCCGGCCGCGCTCACCCGCGAACTGCTGGCCGGCGATGCCGGTGACGCGATCTGGCTTAGCGCCGACCCGGCCTGGATCCAGCCCGACCTCAACGGCGCCCGCCTGCTGGCCTGCGGCCAGATGCAGCTGAGCGTGGACGAGGCCCGCACCCTGGCCGAGTCGCTGCAGCCGGCGTTCGCCGATGCCGGCATGGTGCTGGAAGTCGGCACGCCGGACCGCTGGCACGTGCGCGTGCCGCCCGGCCTCGCGCTGCCGGCGTTCGCCTCGCCCGACCAGGCGCTGGGCGAAAACCTCGTGCAGCATTTGCCGGAAGGACCGCAGGGGCGGCGCTGGCGCGCGCTGCTCACCGAGGCGCAGGTGCTGCTGCATCAGCATCCCTTGAATGCCCGGCGCCGCGAGCGCGGCCTGCCGCCGGTCAACAGCCTGTGGCTGTGGGGCGGCGGCCATCTGCCGACCGAGGTGCGCAGCCAGCTGCATGCCTGCGTCAGCGATGACGTGCTGCTCGGCGCGCTGGCCGCGCGGGCCGGCGTCCAGGTCGTGCCGCGCACGCCGCAGGCGATCGCCAAGGCCGGCTCCGGCTGGCTGGTCGACCTGCAGGATCTGCAGGCGAGCGAACTTGCCGGCAGCTGGTGGCCGACGTTACAGCGCCTCGCCGCGGCGCCGCTGCAGCTGTCCTTCGCCAGCGGCGAGCGCTGGCTGCAGCGTCCCTGGCATCGCCTGCGCTTCTGGCGCGGTGGGCGCCGATGAGTCCCCGGCTCGATCTGCGCCGCCGCCTGCCGAAGGGCGAGCCGCAGGGCTGGAGCGACGCGGTGCATCCGGTGCTGCGGCAGATCTATGCCGCGCGCGGCGTGCTCGGCCCGGCCGACGCCGATCACCGCCTCGCCTGCATGCTGGCGCCGCACCAGCTCGGCGGCATGGAGCGCGCGGTGGAGCTGCTGATCGAGGCGATCCGCGGCGACTGGCGCATCCTGATCGCCGGCGACTACGACTGCGACGGCGCCACCGGCACGGCCGTCGCCGTGCGCGGCCTGCGCATGCTCGGCGCGCAGCAGGTCGATTACGCGGTGCCGAATCGTTTTATCCATGGCTATGGCCTGAGTCCGGCGCTGGTCGAATCGCTGCAGCCAAAGCCGCAGCTGATCATCACCGTCGACAACGGCGTCGCGAGCCTCAGCGGCGTCGCCACGGCGCAGGCGCTGGGCATCCGCGTGATCGTCACCGACCACCATCTGCCCGGCGAGCAGTTGCCGGCGGCCGATGCGATGGTCAATCCGAACCTGGCCGGCGATGCGTTTCCGAGCAAGGCGCTGGCCGGCGTCGGCGTGATGTTCTATCTGCTGCTGGCCTTGCGCTCGACACTGCGCGGGCAGGGCGCCTTCGCCGAAGGCAAGGAGCCGGACCTGTCCGTGCTGCTGGACCTGGTCGCGCTGGGCACCGTCGCCGACCTGGTGCCGCTGGACTACAACAACCGCGTGCTGGTCGAAGCAGGCCTCAAGCGCATCCGCGCGGGCCGCGCCTGCCCGGGCATCGCGGCGCTGGTCGATGCCGGCAAGCGCTCCGTCGCCACGCTGTGCGCCAGCGACCTGGGTTTCTCGGTGGGTCCGCGCCTCAATGCCGCCGGCCGCCTGGAAGACATGCGCCTGGGGGTGGAGTGCCTGCTCACCGACATTCCCGCTGTGGCGCGCCGTTATGCCGAGCAGTTGAGCGCGATCAACCAGGAGCGCCGCGAACTGCAGGCGACGATGGTGGCCGAGGCCGAGGTGATGGTCGCGCGTGCCGCCGATATCGATGCGGTCGGCGTGGCGCTGTTCGAACCTTCATGGCATGCCGGCGTGGTGGGCCTGGTCGCGTCCAAGCTGAAGGAGCGGCTGCATCGCCCGGTGATCGCCTTCGCCCCGGCCAGCGAGGACAACACCGACGAACTGCGCGGCTCCGGCCGTTCCATCGCCGGCTTCCATATCCGCGATGCGCTGGCCGCGATCGATGCGCGCCAGCCGGGTCTGATCGAACGCTTCGGCGGCCACGCCATGGCCGCGGGACTGAGCCTGAGGGCCGATGATTTCGCCCGTTTCGCCGCTGCTTTCGACGCCATCGCCCGCGACTGGCTCGACGAGGCATGCCTGGAGCACGTGCTGTATACCGACGGCGAACTGCCGCCCGGCGCCGCCACCCTGGAGCTGGCACGCCAGCTGCGCTACGGCGGTCCCTGGGGCCAGGCGTTTCCGGAACCGGTGTTCGAGAACGAATTCGCCTGCGCCAGCTGGCGCGTGATGGGCGAGACCCATCTGCGCCTGAGCCTGAGCGATCCGCGCGACGGCGCCGTGCTCGACGCGGTGATGTTCGGCGGCTACACCGGCCAGCCGCCGCCGTCGCGCCTGCGCGCCGCCTACGAGCTGACCATCAACGACTGGCAGGGCCGCGAGAGTCCGCGCCTGCTGCTGCGCCATATCGAGCCGCTGTGATTTGTTGCGTGCTTCTTCACGGCGCCTAGCTGTCCGCGCAACGAGCGGCGCGCTTGGATAAGGTCAGTCTCATCCATTGAGGAGCTGATGCCATGATCGTGCAGATGACCGGCCTGCCGCCCGGCGTGATCGGTTTCACCGCGCACAACCAGGTCACCGCGGCCGACTACGAGCGGGTGGTGATTCCGGATATCGAGGCGGCCTTCGCGCTCAACCGCAAGCTGCGGGTGATCTTCCATATCGACCAGGACTTCACCGGCTTCGACGCGGCCGCGATGTGGGACGACGCCAAGCTGGGCTTTCGCCATTTCAGCGGCTGGGAGCGCGCGGCCCTGGTCACCGACGTGGGCTGGATGCGCAACCTGGCCAAGGCGCTGGGGTTCCTGTCGCCGGGAGAGTTCCGGCTGTACGAGACGGCGCAGTTGGAAGAGGCGCGGAACTGGGTCAGCGCCTGATACGTAGGTTGGGGTGAGCCAGCGGCGAACCCCAACAGGCCCGCCAACGTGACCGCCACGTTGGGGTTAGCCTGCGGCTCACCCCAACCTGCATGGTCTGCGGGGTGGAAAAATTCCTCTTGCGCGGCGCAGCAAAGCTGTGCTTTAGTCGGCCACATGTCCTCGACCTTCGCCAGCCAGCGCCCCGCCTTCGCCGCCTACGCGGCGAACCTGCGCTCGTCCGCGAACGCCCTGAATAACAACGCCAATAACAATCCCCGCATCGACGGGTGGGCCGGCGTGTAGACACGAAAAAGTCTCGAGAATCACGCAAAAGGGCCCGCCACAAGCGGGCCCTTTCTTTTTTCCCAGTCCGCAGTTTTGCGCGTCATCCACCCTCAGGAGCGTCAAACCATGTGTTCCATCTTCGGCATGTTCGACCTGCAACCCGGCGACGACCTCGCCGGCCTGCGCCGCCAGGCGCTGGAACTCTCGCAGCGCCAGCGCCATCGCGGGCCGGACTGGAGCGGCGTGTTCGTCGACGCCGGGGTGATCCTGGTGCACGAGCGCCTGGCCATCGTCGACCCGGCCAGCGGCTCGCAGCCGCTGCGCTCGCGCGAGGAGACCCTGGCCCTGGCGGTGAACGGCGAGATCTACAACCACCGCGAGCTGCGGGCCGCCAGCGGCTACGACTTCACCACCGGCTCGGACTGCGAAGTGATCAATGCGCTCTACCGCGAGCTGGGGCCGGAGGAATTCCTGGCGCGCGGCATCAAGCAGCTCAACGGCATCTTCGCCTTCGCGCTGTGGGACAGCGCCACGCAGCGCTACCTGATCGCGCGCGATCCGATCGGCGTCTGCCCGCTGTACTGGGGCCACGACGGGGAAGGGCGGCTGTGCGTGGCCTCGGAGATGAAGGCCCTGGTCGGCGTCTGCGCCGATGTCTCGGCCTTCCCGCCGGGCCACGTGTACGACAGCGCCACCGGCGAGGTGACGCGCTACTACCGCAAGCACTGGCGTTCCTACGAGGTGACCCACGGCCAGCAGCTGGAGCCGTCCGCACTGCGCGGCGCCTTCGAACAGGCCGTGCACCGCCAGCTGATGACCGACGTGCCCTACGGCGTGCTGCTCTCCGGCGGCCTGGATTCCTCGCTGGTCGCCGCCTGCGCCGCGCGCTTCGCCCGCGAGCGCATCGAGGACGACGACCGCAGCGAGGCCTGGTGGCCGCGCCTGCATTCCTTCGCGATCGGCCTGGAAGGCTCGCCGGACCTGGCCGCCGCCCAAGTGGCCGCCGATGCGCTGGGCACCGTGCACCACGGCTTCGTCTACACCTTCTGGGAAGGCCTCGACGCGTTGCCCGAAGTGATCCGCCATATCGAGACCTACGACGTCACCACCATCCGCGCTTCTACGCCGATGTTCCTGCTGGCCCGGCGCATCAAGGCGATGGGCGTGAAGATGGTGCTGTCGGGCGAGGGCTCGGACGAGATCTTCGGCGGTTACCTGTATTTCCATAAGGCGCCGTCGCCGGAAGCCTTCCACGAGGAAACCGTGCGCAAGCTCGACGCCCTGCACAGCTTCGACTGCCTGCGCGCCAACAAGGCCATGATGGCCTGGGGCGTGGAAGCGCGCGTGCCGTTCCTGGACCTGGAATTCCTGGACGTGGCCATGGGCCTGGACGCCAGGTACAAGATGGCCGGCCACGGCCGCATCGAGAAGGCGGTGCTGCGCGAGGCCTTCCAGGGCGCGTTGCCGGATTCGATCCTGTGGCGGCAGAAGGAACAGTTCAGCGACGGCGTCGGCTACGGCTGGATCGACGGGCTGAAGGCGCATGCCGAGCAGGTGGTCAGCGACCGCGAGTTCGCCGCCGCCTCCACGCGCTTCCCGCACAACCCGCCGGCGACCAAGGAGGCTTACCTGTACCGCCGCATCTTCGAGCAGCACTTCCCCGGCGAGGCCTGCGCGGCCACGGTGCCGGGCGGCAAATCGATCGCCTGTTCCTCGCCGGCCGCGCTGGCCTGGGACCCGGCCTTCGCCGCGGCGGCGGACCCCTCCGGGCGCGCGGTGCGCGGGGTGCACCAGCAGGCACTGTAGGTTGGGGTGACAACCCCAACGGACCTTTCATGCTGTCCCGACGTCCGTTGGGGTTACGGGCTGCATCGGCAGCCCGCCCTTCGGGCCATCCGCTGCGCGGATGTTCGCTACGGCCTCCTGCCTCCGCGGTCGCCTGTGGTTCACCCCAACCTACCGTGGGCGAGATGCGCCTGTTATCCTTTCCGGCCATTTTCCAAGCCTTATCCATCCATGATCGAGACCAATCCGATCCTTGCGCAGATCGCGGACCTCAAGGGCCGCGTCGAGTCGCTTAGGGGGTATCTTTGACTACGCCACCAAGCGTGAGCGCCTCGAAGAAGTAAGCCGCGAACTGGAAAGCCCCACCGTGTGGGACGATCCGCCGCGCGCGCAGGAGCTGGGCCGCGAACGCGCCCGCCTGGACACCATCGTCAGCGGCATCGACACGATGACTGCCGGCCTCGCCGACGCCAGCGACCTGCTCGAGATGGCCGTCGCCGACAACGACGAGTCCACCGTGCTCTCCATCGTGGACGACCTCGGCAAGCTCGACGCCCAGGTGGGCAAGCTGGAATTCCAGCGCATGTTCTCCGGCAAGATGGACGCCGCCAATGCGTTCGTCGACATCCAGGCCGGCGCCGGCGGCACCGAGGCGCAGGACTGGGCCGAAATCCTGCTGCGCATGTACCTGCGCTGGGCCGAATCGCGCGGCTGGAAGGCCGAGCTGCTGGAAGTCAGCGGCGGCGACGTGGCCGGCATCAAGTCCGCCACCTTCCGCGTCGAAGGCGATTACGCCTACGGCTGGCTCAAGACCGAGATCGGCGTGCACCGCCTGGTGCGCAAGAGCCCGTTCGACTCCGACAACCGCCGCCACACCAGCTTCACCTCGGTGTTCGTGTCGCCGGAAGTGGACGACGACATCGATATCGAGATCAATCCGGCAGATCTGCGCACCGACGTCTACCGTTCGTCCGGCGCCGGCGGCCAGCACGTGAACAAGACCGAGTCGGCCGTGCGTATCACCCACATGCCCTCGGGCGTGGTGGTGGCCTGCCAGACCGAGCGCAGCCAGCATGCCAACCGCGACCGCGCGATGAAGATGCTGAAGGCGAAGCTGTACGAGCTGGAGGTGCAGAAGCGCAACGCCGAGAAGGACGCGCTGGAAGCGACCAAGTCCGATATCGGCTGGGGCAGCCAGATCCGCAACTACGTGCTGGACCAGAGCCGTATCAAGGATCTGCGCACCGGCATCGAGCGCTCGGATACCCAGAAGGTGCTGGATGGTGACCTCGACGAATTCGTCGAAGGCAGCCTGAAGGCCGGCCTGGACGCGGGCGCCAAGCGTATCGACGCGTAAGCGCAGCGGCCGTCGTCCATCCATTGCATCTGTCGGACCATCGAGGAGTTGCCCGCATGAAACGCAGCAGAACTTTCTTGGCCATGGTTGTTGGGATGACGCTGGCGGCCGGCGTTGCACAGGCGCAGCAGGAAAGCACCGGCCAAAGCATCAAGCAGGACGCCAAGGCGGCTGGCCATGCGGTCGGCGACGCCGGCCGCGATGTCGGCCACGCGACCCGGGACACCGCCGTCAAGGTTGGCCATGGCGCGCGGGATGCCGGCGTCGAGGTCGGGCATGGCGCGCGCGATGCTGGCCTTGAGGTCGGGCATGGCGCGCGCGATGCTGGCCTTGAGGTCGGACACGGCGCGCGCGATGCCGGCGTCAAGGTCGGCCACGGCGCCAAGGACGTCGGCCTGAAGATCGGCCATGGCGCGCGTGACGGCTGGAACGCCACCAAGCATGCGGTCAAGCACGCGGTCGGCAAGGAAGATTGACATGCCCGGACAGCGCGTCTCGCGAGCCGAGGACACCAGGAAGGAATCCCGCGTGAGAATCGCAACGATCGCCCTGTTCGCACTGGCCATGCTCGCCGCCGGCACGCTGCACGCGGAAAGCCGCCTGCTGCGCGGCACGGTGGGCAAGTATCCGATCGTGATGCAGCTGGACGAGTCCGACGGCGACGTCTCCGGCACGTATTTCTACGAGAAGTACAAGCAGGACATCCCGCTGCGCGGCGCGCCCGACAAGCAGGGCTACAAGCTCAGCTCGGCCGCATACGACAGTGACCAGGCGAAGTCGGACCATTTCCTGCTCAGCAAGACCGGCGACGGCTTCAAGGGCAGCTTCACCAGCGGCAAGGGCACGAGCATGCCGGTCGAGCTGCATGCCGTGGCCGCCGGTTCGGTGCAGGCGCCGCGGCCGGACCTGAAGTTCGCCCGCCCGCTGCCGGATTACGAAAAGCTACGGCTGGCTGATCTCCATGTCGTGCCCGGCAAGCAGGAAACCGTCGGCGGCAAGTACCAGATCCAGTGGTTTTCCGAGCCGCTGTCCAAGGTCAGCATGTTCCATGTGACAGGCGGCTATCCGGACGCCGCCATGGCAGCGATCAACCGCACCATCGACGCCGGCTTCTACACCGGCCTGCAGTCCTACTTCGGCTGCGCGAACGGCGAGGGCGGTTCGGGCGTCGAAGCGCTGGAGGTGTCCAGCCATTACCTCAACGAGCGCTTCGTCAGCTACGCCGTATCCAGCAGCTGGAGCTGCTATGGCGCGGCTCATCCGGATTTCTCCGTCGACGGCACCACCATCGACGCGGTCACCGGCAAGGGACTGGCGCTGGAGGACCTGTACTGGCTCGGCACCGGCAACAAGCCGGCCGAGCATTCCGACGCGTGGTTCCAGTACCGCGAGAAGGTCTACGCGCCGGCCGTGGTGAAGCTGCTCCAGCGGCTCTATCCGGACGCCATGAAAGGCGGCGACGGTGACGGCTGCGACTACACCGATCCCGGCGTATGGGATTTCGGCCCCTGGTATCTCACCGACAAGGGCCTGTACGTCGGCGCCTACTTCGCGCGTGTCGCCCGCAATTGCGACAACCCGGATTGGTCGGTCATCCCGTACAGCGTCCTCAAGAAGAACAACCCGGCACTCTTCGGCCATTAGCCAACACTCAGGCCGCCATTGCTTCGGCGGTCGACACCCACGGAACCACCATGAGCGAACCGACAGATAACCTGCCCATCGACGAGAACAAATCCGATGTGAATAAACTCGTCGCAGAGCGCCGCGAGAAACTTCGCGCGCTGCGCGGGCAGGGCGTCGCGTTCCCGAACGACTTCAAGATCGACGCCTTCGCCGGCGACCTGCAGGCCGAATACGCCGACAAGGACACCCACACCGCCGAAGCGATGGACGCGCTCGCGCGCCGGGTGAAGATGGCCGGCCGCATCGTGCTCAGGCGCGTGCAGGGCAAGGTCAGCTTCGTGCAGGTGCAGGACATGTCCGGCCGCATCCAGTTCTTTATCCACCAGGGCACGGTGGGCGAGACGACCTACGACGCGTTCAAGGGCTGGGATTCCGGCGATATCGTCGGCGCCGAGGGCGTGCTGATGCGTACCAAGACCGGCGAGCTGTCGGTCAAGGTCGACACGCTGCGCCTGCTGACCAAGAGCCTGCGCCCGCTGCCGGACAAGTTCCACGGCCTGGCCGACGTGGAGCAGCGCTATCGCCAGCGCTATGTCGACCTGATCGTCACCGAGGAATCGCGCCGCGCCTTCGTGCTGCGCTCGAAGATCATCGGCTATATCCGCAAGTGGCTGGAGGCGGAACCCTATCGCTTCATGGAAGTGGAAACGCCGATGATGCAGATCATCCCCGGCGGCGCCACGGCCAAGCCCTTCATCACGCACCACAATGCGCTGGATCTGGACCTCTACCTGCGCGTGGCGCCGGAGCTGTATCTGAAGCGCCTGGTGGTCGGCGGCTTCGACCGCGTGTACGAGATCAACCGCAATTTCCGCAACGAGGGCGTGTCGACCCGGCACAACCCCGAATTCACCATGCTCGAGCTGTACCAGGCTTACGCCACCTACACCGAGATCATGGACCTGACCGAAGGCGTGATCCGCGATGCCGCGGCCAACGTGATCGGCAGCACGCAGATCCACTGGGACGGCGCGGATATCGACCTGGGCCCGGCCTTCCGCCGCTGGTCGATGGAAGACGCCGTGCTGGAACACAACCCCGAGATCCGCCGCGAGGAACTGCGCGACCGCGACGCCATGGCCGCGCACGCCAAGCGCCTGGGCTGCCAGGTCAAGGCCGGCTACGGCTGGGGCAAGCTGCTGCTGGAAATCTTCGAGAAGACCGTCGAGCACACCCTGATCCAGCCGACCTTTATCACCCAGCATCCGGTCGAGGTCTCGCCGCTGGCGCGCGAAAGCGACACCGACAAGGGCATCACCGACCGCTTCGAGCTGTTTATCAACGGGCGCGAGCTGGCCAATGGCTTCTCCGAGCTCAACGATCCGGAAGACCAGGAAGCGCGCTTCCGCGCCCAGGTGGCGGCCAAGGACGCCGGCGATGACGAAGCCATGCACTTCGACGCCGACTACATCCGCGCGCTGGAAGTGGGCCTGCCGCCCACCGGCGGCCTGGGCATCGGCATCGACCGCCTGGTGATGCTGCTGACCGGCGCCACCTCGATCCGCGATGTCCTGCTGTTCCCCTATATGCGCCCGGAGGCCTGAGCCATGTGGTACGCCATCGTCGGTACCGACGTTCCCGCTTCGCTGGAAAAGCGCGGCTCCGCGCGTCCGGCCCATCTGGCCCGCCTGCAGCAGCTGCAGGCCGAGGGCCGCATGCTGCTGGCCGGGCCGTTTCCGGCCATCGATGCGGAAGACCCGGGTAGCGCCGGCTTCACCGGCAGCCTGATCGTGGCCGAGTTCGCTTCGCTGGCCGACGCACAGGCCTGGGCCGATGCCGATCCTTATGTGGCGGCCGGGGTTTATGCTTCGGTGTCGGTCAAACCCTTCCGCAAGGTGCTGCCCTGAGATGACTGCCTCGATGGCCGCTCAGATCCGCGAACGCCTGCTGGCCGCCTTGGCGCCGGTGGAGCTGGACGTGGCCGACGAAGGCCACAAGCACGCCGGCCACGCCAACGAGGGCAAGGGCCATTTCCACGTGCGCATCGTCAGCCCCGTGTTCGCCGGCAAGGCGCCGCTGCAGCGCCACCGCATGATCTATGCGGCGCTGGAGGGGCTGATGGACAACGGCATCCACGCGCTTTCCATCGACGCGCGTCCGCCGGACACCTGAAAGCCTTTCAGTACCATGGACATAGGCCTTATTCTTGAGGCCATGTCTTGCTGCCCACGCGCATTGCGACCCCGCCCCGCGTTTGGCACAGTGCCCCATCGCCCGAGCCCTTGCTAGCCGGGCCTCTCCGTAGAGCTGCCGCGGAATCTGCATGCGCCTGACCACGATCAAACTCGCCGGCTTCAAGTCCTTCGTCGACCCGACCACGCTGCATCTGCCGACCAATATGACCGGCGTGGTGGGTCCGAACGGCTGCGGCAAGTCCAATATCATCGACGCCATCCGCTGGGTAATGGGCGAGAGCGCGGCCAGCCGCCTGCGCGGCGATTCGCTCACCGACGTGATCTTCTCCGGCTCCAACTCGCGCAAACCGGTGGGCCAGGCCACGGTCGAGCTGATCTTCGACAACAGCGACGGCACCATCCAGGGCGAGTACGGCCAGTACGCGGAAATCTCAGTCAAGCGCCAGGTCACCCGCGACGGCCAGTCGGCGTATTTCCTCAACGGCGCGCGCTGCCGCCGCCGCGACATCACCGATCTGTTCCTGGGCACGGGCTTGGGCCCGCGCAGCTACTCGATCATCGAGCAGGGCATGATCAGCCAGATCGTCGAAGCCGCGCCGGAAGAACTGCGCGTGCACCTGGAAGAAGCCGCGGGCATCTCCAAGTACAAGGAGCGCCGCAAGGAAACCGAGAGCCGCATCAAGTCCACCCGCGAGAACCTCGACCGCGTGAAAGACGTGCGCGACGAAGTGGACAAGCAGCTCGAACACCTCAACCGCCAGGCCCGCGCGGCCGAGCGCTGGAAGGCACTGAAGGAAGAACAGACGCGCAAGGAAGCCGAGCTGCGCGCGCTGGAATACCGCGGCCTGAAGAGCCAGCACGACGGCGAAGGCGCCGGCCTGTCCGCCGCCGAGATCGAGATCGAGAAGCGCGTGGCCGGGCAGCGCCACGTGGAAGCGCAGCTGGAAAGCGTGCGCGAGCGCCACACCGCCGCCAACGAGCATCTGGGCCAGGTGCAGGGCGAGGTGTACAAGGTCGGCGCCGAGATCGCCCGCGTCGAACAGCAGGTGCGCTTCAACCGCGAAACCGCCGAGCGCCTGCAGCGCGCCCAGGCCGAGGCCGAGCGCGAACACGAGGAACTGGCCGCGCATATCGCCACCGACCGCGAGCAGACCGAAAGCCTGCGCCTGGCGCTGGCCGAGGGCGAGCCCAGGCTCGAAGCCCTGCAGCAGATGCAGGAAGACACCGGCGACGCGCAGCGCGACACCGAAACCAAGCTGTCCGACTGGCAGCAGCGCTGGGACGTCTACACCCGCACCGCCGGCGAATCCGCCCGCGCCGCGGAAGTGGAGCGCACCAAGCTGGCCTATCTGGACCGCCAGTCCATCGACCTGGCCAAGCGCCGCGAAGCGCTGGAGGGCGAGCAGAAGGCCACCGATATCGAAGCGCTCGATGCTTCGTTCGAACAATTGCAGGGCGAGCACGAGACCCAGCGCGAACGCCTGGAAACCCTGGGCGGCCTGCTCGACCAGCACAAGCTCGGCCACGAGCAGGTGCTGGACGAGGAGCGCCAGGTGCAGTCCGCGCTCAACGAGGCGCGCCAGCAGCTGCAGTCCGCGCGCGGCCGCCAGTCCTCGCTGGAAGCGCTGCAGCACGCTGCGCTGGGCCAGGAAGAGAGCGCCGCCAGCGGCTGGCTGTCCCGCCTGGGCCTGGACAAGTCACGCCGCCTGGGCGAATCGCTGCAGGTGGAAGCGGGCTGGGAGACCGCGGTGGAAACCGCGCTGGCCGGCTTCCTCGACAGCGTGCTGGTCGACGGCGCGCACGACTACGCCAAGGACTTCGGCGACCTGAAGGACGCCGACCTGGCTCTGCTCGATGCCGCCGATGGCGGCGTCAACACCGCCGGCACGCTGGCTGCGCACGTGCGCGGTCCGGCTGCGGCGATGTCGATCCTCGGCCACGTGCTTACCGCCGAGAACCTGGATGAAGCGCACCAGCGCGTCGCCGGGCTGTCCGCGCTGGCGCCGTACCAGTCGGTGATGACCCGCTCCGGCGAATGGCTCGGCCCTGGCTGGGCCCGCGTGCGCCGCGCGCAGGGCAACCAGGTCGGCGTGCTGGCGCGCGAGCGCGAGATGCGCCTGCTGGGCGAGCAGATCGCCACGCTGGAGGCGCGCATCGAAGAAGCCACCGGCCAGCTCGATGATCTGCGCACGCGCAAGTTCGAAGCCGAGCGCGCGCGCGACGACGCCCAGCGCGAGCTGTACAACGCGCATCGCCGCCAGTCCGAACTGGCCGGCCAGTTGCAGAGCCACCGCGGCAAGATGGAAACCGCTCGCGCCCGCGCCGAGAAGGTGGCCGGCGAGCTGGGCGAGATCATCAGCCAGCTCGACGAACTGCAGGCGCAGATCCGCGAAGCGCGCGCGCGCCTGGACGAGTCGGTCAACCACATGGGCGACCTGGAAGACCAGCGCCGCGAGCTGGAAAACGAGCGCCGCGCGCTGCTGGAAGCGCGCGAGGAAGCCCGCATGAACGCGCGCGAAGCCGCCGACCAGGCGCACGCGCTGGCGCTGTCCATGGAATCCAAGCGCTCGGCGCTGAATTCGCTGGAACAGGCGCTGTCGCGCATGGACACGCAGATCCGCCAGATCGCCTCGCGCCGCAGCGAGATCGACGAACAGCTCGCCGCCGGCTCCGATCCCATCGCGGAACTCGAAGCCGAACGCCAGACCTATCTGGACCAGCGCCTGCTGGTCGACAAGCAGCTGGTCGAAGCGCGCCGCGGGGTGGAAGACTGCGACGCCGAATTCCGCCGCCTGGAGCAGGAGCGCCAGCGCATCGAGCAAGGCCTCAACAGCTTGCGCGAAAGCCTGTCGCAGAAGCGCCTCGCCGCGCAGGCCCTGCACCTGCGCGCGCAGCAGCTGGCGGAGGCGATCACCGCTTCGGGCCTGGAACTGGAGCCGCTGCTGGCCGAGCTGGCCGAAGACGCCGACGCTTCGCAGTGGCGCAGTGCGCTCACCGATATCGGCCAGAAAATCGTCCGCCTCGAGCCGGTCAACCTGGCCGCGATCCAGGAGCACGCCGAGCAGAGCGAGCGCAAGAACTACCTGGACAACCAGCTGGCCGACCTGACCTCCGCCATGGAAACGCTGGAAGGCGCGATCAAGAAGATCGACCGCGAGACCCGCCAGCGCTTCAAGGAAACCTTCGACCGCGTCAATGCCGGCGTACAGGAGCTGTTCCCGCGCCTGTTCGGTGGCGGCCACGCCTATCTGGAGCTGACCGGCGACGACCTGCTCGATACCGGCGTGGCCATCATGGCGCGACCGCCGGGCAAGCGCGTCTCCAATATCTCGCTGCTGTCCGGCGGCGAGAAGGCGCTGACCGCGGTCTCGCTGGTGTTCTCCATCTTCGGCCTCAACCCCGCGCCGTTCTGCCTGCTGGACGAGGTGGACGCGCCGCTGGACGAGGCCAATGTGGGCCGCTTCTCCAGCATGGTGAAGGAGATGAGCGAGAAGGTGCAGTTCATTTTCGTCAGCCATAACAAGGCCACCATGGAGGCCGCGTCGCAACTGTGCGGCGTGACCATGCGCGAGCCCGGCGTATCGCGCCTGGTGCAGGTGGACCTGGCCGAAGCGGCCAAACTCGCAGGCGCAGCCTGAGGACCCCGACATGACCATGCAACCCGTGCTTGCCTTCGCCTGGAACCCTTCGGTAGGCATTCCGCTGCTGATCGTGGGCGCGATCGTGCTGGGCCTGATCTGGCTGTTCGGCCAGCCGAAGAAAGAGCAGGGCCGCCGCCGCGCGCCCGCCGCAGGCGGCGAAGAGCGGCGCGAGCCGACCTTCGGCGACGACGTCGACATCGCCGACGACGCGCCCTCGTTCAACACGCGCGACGAGCACGCCGCGCACGACTTCCGCCTCGATCCGCTCGATCCGCCGCGGCCGAAGCAGGGCGAGCTGGACATGGGCCTGCGCGAGGAGCTGGAAAAGCTCGGCGCCACGCTGTCCAGCGAACGCGTCGCGCCGGCGCCGGTAAGTGCCAAGCCGATGGGCGCCGCGGCTTCCATCATCGAGGCGCTGCGCGCGCCGCCGGAGCAGTTCCTGGCCGCGCAGGGGCATGTCGACGAGCCGGTGAAGGCTGCGCCTGTCGAGCCCGCACAGCGCGCGCAGGCAGCGGTCCCGCCGCCGTCTGCGCCGGCCCCGGCCCCCGCGCCGCGCGTGCCGCCGCGCTCCGAAGTCGGACACCGCCCGACGCAGCTGCCGGTGGAACGCATCGTCACCCTGTTCGTGGTGGCGCGCGAAGGCTCGGTGTTTCTCGGTCCCGATCTGATCGTGGCGGCCGAGAAGGCCGGCCTCGAATTCGGCGCCATGGGCATCTATCACCGGCTGCTCGACGGCAAGCGCGAACACGGGCCGATCTTCAGCGTGGCCAACATGCTCAAGCCGGGCAACTTCGACTTGAGCCGCCTCGACGCGCTGCGCACGCCGGGCCTGAGCTTCTTCATGACCCTGCCGGCGCCGATCCCCGCGCTCGATGCCTGGGACACCATGCTGCCCACCGCGCAGCGCCTGGCCGAGCTGCTGGATGGACAGGTGCTGGACGAGGAGCGCAACGCGCTAGGCCGCCAGCGCATCGCGCATATCCGCGACGAGCTGCGCGGCTGGGACCGCGATCACGAGGGCAAGGAAATCATCTTCGGGCGCTGAGCCCCGCAGGTTTTGCGCCGGCTTTACGGGCCCGCTCCCAGGTGGCGATGCCGCCGCGGAGCGGGCCTTTTCGTATCCGCGCTGCCGCCGCGTTCGTGCCGTCGGCGCGTCGATGCCCGCGGCGATGATGTCGGACGCGGCATCGGCGGCCGTTCTGCCACCCCTGCAAATCAGGCCCGGCGCTGGCGGGCAGGGTGGCGAAAGCGCGTCTTTCATGGGGAAAACCGCGGTTCGAGATGACTCGATCGTAAAAAACACCATGCCGTAAGACACATTTATGCGTTTGCGTCTTGGCGTCGTCGCTCGCATGCCATACATTCCACCTGCCGAAAGGCACAGGTTTCCACCAAACCCATCAAAACTACGGGGAATGTATGGCCAAGAAAGCCGCCAAGAAGACCACCGCCAAAGCCGCCGCCAAGCCGGCCGCGCTGAAGCCGATCAAGGAAGCTCTGAGCAAGTCCGGGCTGGTCGCTCACCTCGCCGAAACCACCGGTGTGGTGGCCAAGGACGTGCGCGCTATTCTCGGTGCGCTGGAAGGTGCCGTTGCCGGTTCGGTGCACAAGAAGGGTCACGGCTCGTTCACGCTGCCGGGTCTTCTGAAGATCACCGCGGTCAATGTGCCGGCCAAGCCGAAGCGCAAGGGCATCAACCCCTTCACCAAGGAAGAGCAGTGGTTCGCCGCCAAGCCGGCCACGGTGAAGGTGAAGATCCGTCCGCTGAAGAAGCTGAAGGACGCGGCAGTCGGCTAAGCCGTCTGCTGGTGAAAGACGCGGCAGCGCGAGCTGCCGCGTTTTTTTGTGCCCGCGTTCTGTGCCGGAAGGCGTGAGCGGAGGCGGAGTGTGATCGCACTGCTTTTCAGACTTTGCCTTTGGGAATAGCCGGATTTGTGCATGTCTGGCGTGTGGCGTCCGGAGTCGATTCCCTGAGCTTCCTGTCGCGCTGCTATAAAGCCCGCGACAACGGATGACGGCGGCGCAGATGGAAGCGATGGCTTCACGGGATGAGCGGGCCGCGTGGCGGGTGGCCGTGCTGGAAGACGATCGCCAGCTGCGCGACGAGGTGCTGGTACCAGGATTGAGGAAGTTCGGCTTTCAGGCGGTCGGTCTGGGCGGAGCCGCCGAACTCTATCGGCGCATGCTGGCCGAACGCTTCGACCTGGCCGTGCTGGACCTTGGCCTGCCGGACGAGGACGGCCTTTCCGTGGCGCGCCATCTGCGACGCTGTTCGGATATCGGCATCGTGGTGCTGACCGGTCGTGCCGCGGAACACGACGAGATCCGCGCGCTCATGGCCGGCGCGGATATCTATCTGCGCAAACCCGCGGGCATGGCGCTGCTCGCCGCCAGCCTGCGCAGCGTCGGGCGCCGGCTGCACGGGGCATCGCATCAGGACATCGCCGCGCGGCAGGTCGATGCGAATGCGCGTATGCATCCGGAAGAGTGGCGCCTGGCCACGGATGACTGGAATCTGGTAACTCCCGCCGGCGTGGTCATCGCCTTGTCTGCTGCCGAGCGCTGCGTCGTGCGCCAGCTGTTCGCCGCCGGCGGCGCCGCGGTGACACGCGAGGCGCTGATCGGCGGATGGCATGGCGACGACCATGAGTTCGATCCGCATCGCCTGGACATGCTGATCTATCGCCTGCGCCGCAAGGCGAAAGCGCTGGGTGTGCCGGTGCTGCCCCTGGTCACCGTCCGCGGTGCCGGCTATGCCTTTATTGCGGGTACGACTTCGTAGGCCAGGTGGGCCGGGGCGGGCGCCAGCCTGTCGCGTGGCATCGCCTGGAAGCGCCGCATCGAATCTTTCGCGCCGCCATATGCCGCGCCTTGATTTTCGGTAAGGCCGCCGTTGCTCCTTCCTCAACTAGGAAGGCTCGTAAAAAGCGACATCCTCGTCGTGCGCGGTGTGAGTTTCTCTCCACCCGCGATGCCACCGCTTTCCCATCTCAATGCCCGCAGCTATCGAATCCGTGCTCCGCGGTTATCGGTGGAAACACTTTCTACCGGTTACAGGCAGGTGATGTCCGGTTGGAAAGCGTGAGTGATGCAGCCCCCGACATGCGGAAAGCTGATCACAGCTGACACAGGCCGGCGACCTGAAGAAGACCGCGGCCTATGTCTCTGCCTCTCACGAGTCACGGAGCGACGTATGAACAGCATTCAAAACAAATCCTCGAAGGCATCCCTGGCGGCTATCGCCCCGGTGTCCGGCAACGCCGGAGGTTCGCGTTGTCCACGCCCGGGCTTCGGCGTGCCTCTCCTCTTGGCAGGAAGCCTGCTCGCGGGCAGCGTGCTGGCCGAGGAGGCCAGGCAGGTGGTCGCGAAAGCCAAAGCCCCCGGCCAGATACAAGAGCGAGGTGAGCCGGCGCCGGACGGCAGCCATGCCGATGGCGGCGGCATCGCGCGCGGCCGTGATGCCACCGCCATCGGCAGCGGCGCACAGGCGCTGGCCAGCGGCGCCTCCGCCTTTGGCGCGCTCGCCAGGGCAGACAAGATCGCGGCTTCCGCGTTCGGCAATAACGCCCGCGCAGCCGATACCAACAGCACCGCCACCGGCGCCAACGCGCAGGCGCTGACCGCGGCGGCGAGTGCGTTCGGGGCCAATGCGCAGGCGCGCGCGAACGCGGCAACCGCGCTCGGCTACGACGCGAAGGTGCGCGAGGGCGCCGCCGACAGCGTCGCCCTTGGCGCCCGCAGCGAGGTGACGGCGCGCAATGCCGTGGCTCTGGGCGCCGGTTCCGTCGCCGACCGGGCCGGCACGGTATCGGTCGGCCGCGCCGGCGTCGTGCGCCAGATCGTCCAGCTCGCGGCTGGCACCGAGGCGACAGATGCGGTGAACAAGGCACAGCTCGATGCCTTGTCCGCCGCCGTCGGCACGGCGCGCCACTATTTCAAGGCAACCGGCACGCAGAACGGCGATGACGATGCATCTGCCGAGGGCCAGGGCACGACGGCCGCGGGACGCAACAGCAAGGCCAAGGCCAGCGGTGCCACGGCGATGGGAGCGGGCAGCTTTGCCGGCGGCGCCGCCAGCTCGGCGTTCGGCCAGGGGGCCATTGCTTCGGGCGCGCAGTCGACCGCACTCGGTTATGGCAGTTCCGCCCAAGGCCTTGGTGACGTGGCCATCGGCGCCTCGATCGCTCGCGGCAGGCACAGCGTCGCCATCGGCACGGACAATGTGGCCGATACGTTCTATGCCACGGCGCTGGGCTCATCGAGCCGGATCGAACGCGATTCCTGGAACAGCGTGGCGATCGGCCATGAGGCCGTGGTGTCGGCCGATTCGCCCAGCGCGATCGCTATCGGCACCGGCACACGGATCGGCCAGAACGGCTTGGCGAGCATGGCCATGGGGTTTCTGGCCAGCGTGGAGGGGCGACAGTCAGTTGCTATCGGCGGGGCCGGCAGTACCGATTACGGTGATGGGCGCGTGACCAGACATCCCACGATGACGAAGGGCGCATCCGCGACCGCGCTGGGCAGCGCCGCGCTCGTCACGGCTGATCGCGCCAGCGCCTTCGGCTTCGGCGCGTATGCACCCGCTGCTGGCGCCGTGGCGTTGGGCGCACGCTCGATCGCCGATCGCGCAGACACGGTCTCGGTGGGGCGCAGCGGTTACGACCGCCAGATCACGCATGTGGCGGCAGGAAGCGAGGACGCGGATGCGATCAATCTCTCGCAGCTGCGCGAGGCAGGCCGCTGCTTCAAGGCCAGCGGTGCCGCGGGTGGCCATGACGAAGCATTGGCGGATGGTCCGTATGCCACCGCATCCGGCGCCGGCAGCTATGCGGCGGGCGAGGGAGCATCCGCTTATGGCAGCGGGGCGAATGCGCTGGACGCGCAAAGCATGGCATTGGGTTACGGCGCAGTCGCGCGGAGCGCCGGTTCCATGGCGATCGGCGCGGCCGCTTCGACGGTGGATGAGGATGCCGTGGCCCTGGGGACGTTGGCCGATGCCTCTGGCGCCGGCGCGATGGCTCTGGGCGCCCGCGCACAGGCGGCCGAGGTGGATGCGCTGGCGCTAGGCGTGCTCTCCGCTGCCTCGAACGAGTTCAGCAGCGCCCTGGGTTTCGCCAGCACTGCTTCGGGTGACAGCGCCACTGCCGTGGGCGCCAGCAGTGTTGCGCAAGGTGAAGAAAGCCTGGCGCTGGGAACGGGCAGCTATGCCGAGACGGCCCGCAGCATTGCCCTCGGTGCGCATTCGCACGCCGATCGCGCGGATGCCGTGTCGGTCGGCCAAGCCGGCGAGGAACGCCAGATCATTCATGTCGCGCCCGGCACGGCAGACACTGACGCGGTCAATCTGCGCCAGTTGTACGAGGCCGTCGATGGCAGCGGTGTCATTGGTCGTGTAGTGCGTTACGACAACACGGAGCAGGCGCGGATCACCCTGGATGGCGCTGCCGGCACCACGCTCGACCATGTCCGCGCCGGTGTGGTCGCCGGCGGCAGCAAGGAAGCCGTCAATGGCGGACAGCTGTTCGAGCACGGCGATCAGATGGCGCAGTTGCTTGGCGGCGGCGCCATGATGACCGGCGGCGGACTGTCCGGTCCGCTGTATGCCATTCAGGGCAACCGCTACTACAACGTCGGCGACGCCTTCAGCGCGGTCGACGGCAAGCTCGGCGAGCTCGATTACCGGGTGAATCGGCTCGAGGGAGTGAAGACCGTCAAAGGGGCGGACTTGAACCTGCGCTCCTTGGCCGGCTCCACGCAAAGCGTGTTGCCGTTGCCAGAGTCGGCGGCACCCGCGCTGCATGCGAGCACATCGCCCGCAGCGGCGCCTGCAGTGCCTGCGGCTGCCGCCGCACCGGCCATCGTCCCGAACGTAGCCAAGGGAGCTGCACCCACCGACGCAGCCAACGTCAGTCAGGTCCAGGAGGCGCTGGTGACCGCCAGGCAGTACTCCGATGGCACCGCCCGGCAAGCCGCGAGTGAGGCTAAGGCCTATACCGATCAACGCACCGCCAGTCTCGTCGCCAACGCCGATTTCGACGCCTTCAAATCGGACGTAGGCACCCGCTTCAATGCACTCGGCACCCGGCTCAATCGGGTCGGCGCGATGGGCACGGCACTGGCCGGCATGGCCGGTGCGATCGCCTCGGCAGCCGGCACGGACAGCCGGGTCAGTGCGGCCGTCGGCGGCTATCACGGACAAGGTGCGCTGGCAGTCGGCTTCGCGCGGCGCCTTCCAGGCAACGGCGCTGTCCTGCTAGGTGGGTCAATTGCCGGCGGCGGCGAATCCAGCGGCACGCTGGGCGTGAGTTTCGGCTGGTAAGACATCGCGCGCTCTCTTCGCGGGAGCGCGCTACCGCGTTGGCGGCCCGGCCGTGCGCATGCAGCGCGGCGACCGGGCGTCTCGGGCCTGCGCCCGGCCGTGGCCGCCTCTTCTGAAGCAATGCTCGATTTCCTTTCCGAGGTCATTCGCATGAAAAGACATCTCGCCTGCCTTTCGCTCCTGGGCGCTACGCTGGCGCTGCTGACACCGTTCGGCCAGACGCGTGCCGCTGCGGACACGCTTCGATCGACGTCGTCCGGATTGCGAGACAGCGCCATGAGCGAGCGCTTCATCGTCACCTATCGTCGGGACAGCACGGAGTTTCACAACCCTCAGGCAGTCGTGCAGAACGTGATTGCCGCTGTCGGCCGGGCCAATTTGGACAGGGCCTTCGTCGGCCATGGCCAAGGCAGCCATGCCGCGCCGTTGTCCACGCATTACGTGCGCAAGCTTGCGGTGGGTGGCGACCTTATCCGTGTTTCGCGCCCGCTCGACGATGGGCAGGCACGCAGCCTGATGCGGGCGATCGCAACGGATCCCGCCGTGCTGCATGTCGAGCGCGACTTCAGGATGCGCGCGTTACGCGACGTGTCGTCCTCCCGCCTCGCCATGCCTTCCGCAGCAACGCCCAACGACCCGCTCTATGCCACCCACCAGTGGCATTACAAGGGACCGCCAGGCGGCGCCCATATCGACCAGGCTTGGGAACTCGCTGATGGCAAGGACGCCACCATTGCTGTACTGGACACCGGCATCACGCGGCATCCCGATCTGGACACCTCGCTGGCCGACGCTGGTTACGACTTCATCACGGATGCCTTCGTTTCCGGGCGGGAGAGCGATGGCCGCGTGCCAGGCGGATGGGATCCGGGTGATTGGGATAACGAACCACGATATGCGAGCTGCCAGGAATCGCCAGGGGGAGACTCGAGCAGCTGGCACGGCACACATGTAACGGGCACCGTGGCTGCGCTGACCGACAACCGACTGGGAGGCGCCGGCATCGCGCATAAGGCGAAAGTGTTGCCTGTCCGCGTGCTGGGCCATTGCGGAGGCGATGTGTCGGATATCGTCGACGCCATCGTCTGGGCGGCAGGCGGACATGTCGACGGCGTGCCTGACAACGCGCAGCCCGCGCAGGTGATTAACATGAGCATGGGTGCGGCCATTTCCGGCGGCTGTACGCAGACACCGAGCTTTCAGCGTGCCATCGCCGAAGCAAATCGCCGCGGTGTGATCGTGGTGGCGGCTGCGGGGAACTCCGCTGCCGACGTCAGCTCGGAGGTTCCGGCGAGTTGCCCCGGAGCCATCGCCGTCGCCGCCAATGATTCCGCCGGTGGGCAAGCCTTCTATTCCAATACGGGTTCGGGTATTGCGCTCGCGGCTCCGGGAGGCGACGAGGCGGAGGAAGGCGATCCCACTGGATTCGTCTGGTCCACCATCAATCTGGGGGCAAGGGGGCCGGCTGAGCCCGGCTATGCCGGTCACATCGGCACGTCGATGGCGGCGCCGCATGTCGCCGGTGCCGCTGCCTTGATCATCAGCGCCGTCATGCAAGCAGGCTTGCCGTCGCTCACTCCGGGCCAATTGCAGAAACTGCTGGTCGAAACGGCCCGCCCTTTTCCGGTCACGCCGGATCAGCCGATCGGCAGCGGCATCCTCGACGCCCGGGCGGCGGTGGCCAGAGCGGTAAGCGGTGAGGAGCTGCCTGTCATCAGCCTGCGGCGAGGCGTGCTTATGTCAGATCAGGCCATTGCGGAAGGCGAAAGCTTGCTCTATGCCATCGAGGTTCCTCCGGGTGTGCGTTACCTCAATCTGCGTACCCTGGGCGGAACAGGCGATGCGGCGCTGTATGTGAAAACCACCGTGCCGCCGGCCGCGAACGGCGCAGATGCGGATGCCAGCTCCGACAAGCCGGGCAATAACGAAGCGGTGGTCATGGCCCGCCCGCAGCCGGGCACCTGGTACCTGCGTGTCCGCGCCAGGCAGGCGGTGGGAAAGCTGGCCGTGCTGGGCAGCTACATGCTTTGAGCCGGCTTCGAGCTGCGGTCTGCGCAGGATCCCGCTTGGCGATGCGCGCATGTGGATGTCTATACGGCCGAACGCATGAGCTTATGCGGATCGATCATTTCGTCGACCCGGCAAAACCCGGCAACCTGCCTCAGAAGCCCATCCGTCCGAACGGGGCGCTAGCAACCTGCTGACGCTCTCTGAATGCGGTGCATGGGACAAAGCCGCCAGGGCGGGGTGCGCAAGCTTCCCCGCCCATCCGTATCCGCCGCCGGAGCCCGACCTTGAAACGCCTAGGCCCGACCCTGCTCTTCGCCATCGCCGTACTCGCCTTCGGCGCCGCCCACGCCCAGGACGTGCGCCTGCTCAACGTGTCCTTCGATCCGACCCGCGAGCTCTACAAGGAGGCGGACGCCGCCTTCGCCGCTTCCTGGAAGCGCCAGACCGGCAAGGACTTGCGCATCACCACCTCCAACGGTGGCTCAGGCAAGCAGTCGCGTGCGGTGCAGGACGGCCTGGAAGCGGACGTGGTCACGCTGGCGCTGGCCTGGGATATCGATGTGCTCGCCGACCGCGGCCTGCTCGCCAAGGACTGGCAGTCACGCCTGCCGGAACACAGCACCCCCTATACCTCGACCGTGGTCTTCCTGGTGCGCAAGGGCAATCCCAAGGGCATCCGTGATTGGCCGGACCTGATTCGCGACGGCGTGCAGGTGATCACCCCCAATCCGAAGACCTCCGGGGGCGCGCGCTGGAACTTCCTGGCCGCCTGGGGCTGGGCGCAGCGGCAGCCCGGCGGCAATGCGGACAAGGCGCGGGCCTACGTGTCCCAGCTTTATAAGCACGTGCCGGTGCTGGACACCGGCGCGCGCGGCGCCACCAATACGTTCGTCCAGCGCGGCATCGGCGACGTACTGATCGCCTGGGAAAGCGAGGCGCTGCAGGCGCGGCAGGAACTGGGTGCGGACAAGTTCGACGTGGTGGTGCCCTCGCTGACGATTCTGGCCGAGCCCCCGGTCGCGGTGGTGGACAAGGTGGTCGACAAGCATGGCACCCGCGCCGCGGCCGAGGCCTATCTCAAGTTCCTGTATTCGCCCGAAGGCCAGGTCCTGGTCGCCAAGCACTTCTACCGGCCGCGCGATGCCGCCGCGGCAGCGAAATACGCCGCAAGCTTCCCGCCGGTGAAAACCTTCACCCTGGCCGAACAGTTCGGCGACTGGCGCAAGGCTCAGGCTACGTATTTCGCTGACGGCGGCGTCTACGACCAGCTCAGCGAAGCAGGGCGTTGACATCATGACCCGCCGCGCCTTGCCGGGATTCGGCCTCAGCCTCGGCATCACGCTGGCCTGGCTAGGCGGGATCGTGCTGCTGCCGCTGATCGCACTGGCCTGGAAGGCGGCCAGCCTGGGGCCGTCCGCATGGTGGGCCCACCTGGGCACGCGCCGCGTGCTGCTGGCATTGCAGCTGAGTTTCGGCGGCGCTCTGGTCGCCGCGGCGATCGACCTGCTGCTCGGCCTGCTGCTGGCCTGGGTGCTGGTGCGCTATCGCTTCCCGCTGCGTCGCGTGTGCGACGCATTGATCGATCTGCCCTTCGCGCTGCCCACGGCGGTGGCTGGTATCGCGCTCACTGCGCTGTATGCGCCGAACGGGTGGGTCGGCCATCTGCTGCAGCCGCTCGGTGTACAGGTCGCTTACACGCGATTGGGTGTGCTGCTGGCGATGGTCTTCGTCGGCCTGCCGTTCGTGGTGCGTACGCTGCAGCCGGTGATCGAGAGCCTGGAGCGCGAAGTAGAGGAGGCCGCGCTCACCCTCGGCGCTTCGCCGTGGCAGAGCTTTCGCCGCGTGCTGCTGCCACTGCTCGCGCCGACCCTGCTGACCGGCTTCGCGCTGGCGCTGGCGCGCGCGGTGGGCGAGTACGGCTCGGTCATCTACATCTCCGGCAATCTGCCGATGCGTACGGAGATCGTGCCGCTGCTGATCGTGCAGAAGATCGATGCCGGCGACGACACCGCGCCGGCCGCCTTGCTCGGTGGCGTGATGCTCGCGATGTCGCTGCTGGTGCTGCTTGCCGTGAACGGCCTGCAGCGCTGGAGCCGACGCTGGAGCGGAGTGACCTGATGTCCGCCATAGCGATCCACGCACTGAGCCACGCCAGCAGCCGTTCGCGCAGCGGGCGCTGGCGGCATCTTGTACTGATCGCGCTGGCCTTGCTGGGCATCGGCGGCCTGCTGGTCCTGCCGCTGCTGGTGGTCTTCGCCGAGGCGTTCGCCAAGGGCTGGGCCGTGTTCGCTGCCGCCGTGACCGATCCGGATGCACTCGCCGCGGTGCGCTTGACGCTCACCGTGGCAGCCATTGCGGTGCCGGCCAACACCGTATTCGGCCTCGCTGCCGCGTGGCTGCTGGCGCATCACCAGTTCCGCGGCAAGGCGTTGCTCGCGGCGCTGATCGATCTGCCGTTCTCGGTCTCGCCGGTGGTTGCCGGCCTGGTCTACGTGCTGGTGTACGGCGTGCACGGCTGGTTCGGCGGCTGGCTGGAGGCACATGGCGTGCGCGTGATCTTCGCCTGGCCCGGCCTGGTGCTGGCTACGGTATTCGTGTCGTTTCCGTTCGTGGCGCGCGAACTGATTCCGCTGATGCAGGCGCAGGGCAGCGACGAGGAACTGGCGGCACGTACGCTTGGCGCCGGCGGCTGGCAGATCTTCCTCCGCGTCACCCTGCCCAGGATCCGCTGGGCGCTGCTCTACGGCGTGCTGCTGTGCACGGCGCGCAGCATGGGCGAGTTCGGCGCCGTGTCGGTGGTATCCGGCCATCTGCCCGGCCTCACCAATACGTTGCCGCTGCAGGTAGACCAGGTCTACAACGGCGGCAGCGACAGCGCGATCGCCTCCGCTTTCGCGCTGGCCTCGCTGCTGGCCTGCCTGGGTCTCGTCACCTTGTTGGCCAAATGGCTGATGGAATGGCGCCACGGCAGCGAACTGGCGCACTCACTACGACGTCCCGAGTCTTCCGCATGAGCCTCTCGATCCGCCAACTCACTCGCCGCTACGGCGCTTTCGCTGCGCTGGACGAGATCTCCCTCGATATCGCCGAGGGCGAGTTCGTAGCCTTGCTGGGCCCCTCGGGTTCCGGCAAGAGCACCTTGCTGCGCATCCTCGCCGGCCTGGACGATCCCGACCGCGGCGATGTGCTGCGCGACGGCACCGATCTGCTGGCCCTGCCGGCGCAGCGCCGCGGCATCGGCCTGGTGTTCCAGCACTATGCGCTGTTCCCGCATATGACCGTTGCCGACAACATCGCCTTCGGCCTGCGCGTACGGCCGCGCGCGCGGCGTCCTTCGCGGCGCGATATCGCTGCCCGCGTCGAGGATCTGCTGCGCCGTGTGCAGCTTGAGGAATTCGGACGCCGCTATCCGGCCCAGCTTTCGGGCGGTCAGCGCCAGCGTGTCGCACTGGCGCGCGCGCTGGCCGTCGAGCCGTCGCTGCTGCTGCTCGACGAGCCGTTCGGCGCGCTGGATGCCCAGGTGCGCGGCGCCTTGCGCGTTTGGCTGCGCGAACTGCAGCGTTCGCTTGGTCTGACCACGGTGCTGGTCACGCACGACCAGGACGAGGCGCTGGAGCTGGCCGACCGCGTGGTGGTGATGAATCGCGGACGCATCGAGCAGGTCGGCGCTCCGGGCGAGATCTACCGCGAACCGGCGACACCCTTCGTGCACGGCTTCGTCGGCCGCGCCAACCGCATTCGTGGGCATGTGGAGCGCGATCGCCTCCATCTCGGCGGACATGTTTTTCATGGCGAGTTGCCCGCCGAACTCGCCGGCCACGAAGTCGAAGCCTGGCTGCGGCCGGAACATCTTTCCCTGGCTCCCCGTGGCCTGGCCGGATGGAACGGCCGGCTGCTGCACCTGGATCTGGCCGGCCCTGTAGCTCGCGCCCGCCTGGCCATGCACGGCGATGGACTGGTGCTGGATGCCGAATGGAATGCCGCCGATGTCACCACGCACGCGCTCGCTGTCGGCGATGTGGTGACGGTGCAGCCACGCGAATTCACCTTGTTCGCCGATGCCGCCGGCGCGCGGCGGCATCGTTTCGTGCCCGCTCCGGCCAGCCTTCACGCCGACTCGCATCCGATCGATTTTGCCGCCTGGCTGCATCGCAAGGCCTGAGGGGCGCCCCAGGCCCGCTTTGAACCCTCGGTCAAAGTGCCGCGCAGGGTCGTTTTTGGCCTTGTGTCCACCATCGCGTCGGCTCGTCGTTAATCGTGAACAGAGCAGGGCGTTCGTATTTCCTGTGGCCGCCGCGTGAATTCCTGGGGAAATGCGGGAAATCTGACGGCCAGTCTTTCAGGAGACTTGCATCCGCCCATGCGGATAGACGTCCTTTCACGGCGAACAGGGGCTGACTGGAATTATTCCTATGACCAATGGTCTAGCCGTCGGTTATGGCACGCTTTTTTCTTACGTCATCCGCAGGACAGATATCGGATGCACACTGACGCCGGCCGTTGCAGCGTGGCAAAATACGCATCCGGACGTCGGTAGCTTTTCGCGGTGGGGTCCTCTTGGGCTCGATCTCTCGCCCAGCTCGCTCAACGATTCGAGCGTGAAGCACATCACACATTTCAAGACTTGCTTCTTTGTTACCGGTCCGACGACGTAACGCGCAGGGTTTTTCGTTCGATCATTGCAACTTGAAGCCCGGGACGTCGGGGAGACGGCCCACACAGGGCTGACGATCCAGCGACAGGCACAGGCGGCCGACGAAAACGGTCGCAGGACGATGGCGACGACGGGGAGGGAGGCTATGCGGGAGGAATCGATCCGGTTCGTATGGTGGCGCCACCTGCTGGTGGCCGTCGGCTATGCCGCCGCGTACGCCTTGCTGCGCAGCGTTTCGGTATCCAACTGGAATCTGCCGGCCAGCCTGCGCCTCGCCGCACTGCTGCTCGTGCCCATGCGTTACTGGCCCGCCCTGGTGCTGGGCGAGGCGATGCCGGTCGCTTACCAGGCCTGGCTCAGCCACGGCTTGTACGGTTGGGCCTGGGCCAGCTTCGCGGCGTTCCCGCCGATCGCGCTGTGCGCACCCTTCATGGCCTGGTTCCGCCGGCGCATGAGCGTCATGCAGCCGGATGGCCGCGTCGATATCCCCGCTGTCCTGATCGCGGCCCTGGCCTGTGCGGTGCTGACCGCTGCGGGCAATGTCGCCGCGCTGGCTTCGGTGCACATGCCCGCGGGACAGCCGGCGCCGACGATCACGGCGCGCATCGTATTCGGTTATTTCCTGGGTAATTACCTGGGCGCCCTGACCCTGGCACCGCTGGCGCTCGCCGTGCGCGGCTGGCTGGCCGGCACGCGTCCGGGCGTGGCATGGGCGACGCTGCGCCGCAGCGGCCTGCTGCGCGACGGCGCGATGAGCCTGCTGCTGCCGCTGACCGCGCTGGCCGGCATCGGCTATGCCAGCGAGAACGCGGACGCCATGCAGGTGTGCCGCATCGCGATGTTCGTACCGGTCGCCTGGCTGACCATGCGCCATGGCTGGCGCGGTGCGGCCTTCGGTGGCGCCGCCGCCAGCTGCGCGGTGGCGCTGACGTCCACCATCGTGCGCGACCCGTCGGTGATCCAGGCCCAGGCGATCATCGCCTTCGCCATTTCCACCTTGCTGATGCTCGGCACGCGCCTGGCGCATACCGCCGGCGGAGAAGCCGCCGCGCAGCGCGAGCGCGTCGACCGCGAATACGGCCTGCTGCTGGCGCAGCAGGGCCTGTACCAGGAAGAGCTGCGCATGAAGCATGCGGCCGAAGCGCTGGAACAGGTGCGCCAGTCCATGCGCGACATGCAGAATCGTCTGCTCGATCATCTGCGCGATCGCATTCCGGCCAACGAGGAGCGCGCCTATTCCCGCCAGGCAGCCTTAGCCCAGCACGAGATGCACCGCCTTACCAATGCGCTGTATCCCCGCGTGTGGCGCGAGCAGGGCGAGACGTCGACGGTGCAGCTGCGCGATGGTCCGGTGGCGATGGCTGCGGCGGCGATCGGCGCCACCTACGAATGCGAACTGGTCGGCCAGGATCTGGATCATCTGGCTTCCGATGTCCACATGACGCTTTATCGCCTCGCCGGCGAGTCGCTGGTGTACGCGCTGAGCCGCCAGCCGACCCGTCATGTGGATCTGGTGATCCGCGGTGGCCACAGCCAGGGCATGCGCTGGGTGGTGATGCGGATGGATTGCCATCGCGCGTCGGCGACCGATGGTGGCATGCGCCTGGCGCAGGAGCAGTGGAAGAAGGCGATGTCGCTGCTGGGCACCAGCGGGCAGGGGATCGAGACGATCCGCGAGCGTGCGCAGATTTATGGTGGGGATGCGCATGTGCGGGAGAATCCGCTGGGGTTGCGGGTGACGGTGCTGCTGCATGATGCGTTGCGGAGTCGGGTGGATGGGGCGACGAGGGCGTCGGTGCCCTGAGTTTTTGGCGCCTTTGGTGGCGCATTTTTGCCTGATTGGTTTTGCCTGATTGGCGTAGACGCTTCGCTTTTTCTTCTTCTTTTGATGCGCTTGCGCGTCTGCCGCGCTGTTCCCGCTCCCTTCTGGGGTGACGGGCTGGGGCTCGGCTCACCGTTTCCTTTTTTCGTCATGCCGGTGTAGGCCGGAATCCACCATGCTCGTCATCCCAGCGAAAGCTGGAATCCAGTGACTGGTTCGCTCGGTAGTCGTGCTGGCGCACATGTGTCTCGCCTTTGGCGAGTGTTTCGTGCCGCTGCCGCGGCACGAGTTACTTTTTCTCTGCTTGCCCAGAGAAAAAGTAACCAAAAAGAGAGGGCACCCTGCGCGGCGCCCTCCGGTGGCTACGCCACCGGAGGGTACGTGAGGGCTGGCCGGGCTTTTTGATCGGGCATCCTGCCCGAGTCAAAAAGGCGAGGACATCCATGTCCTCGCCCCCTTCGGGGCCTTTTCGTCCAGCCCTCACCGCCGTGCCAAGGGGCCCGAAGATCAAGATCAAGATCAAAAGCAGCGTCAAAAGCCAGAGCTGAAGCCGAGCATCGGGCTTCGCCTCGCCCTCGCTCTCGTTCCTGCGCGTTGCGTATGCGTGATGCGCGCACAAAAAGGCGCGAGTGAAATCACTCGCGCCTTCTGTATCACTCGAACAATCGCGTCAGTTCACGCGCGAGCTGCATTCCACCGGATCATTGCAGGTTGCGTCCACCGCCTGCATCGTCATGACGTTGTTGGCTTGCGGTGTCGCCTGCACCTTGACGTCGCTGTCCTGATAGACGATTTCGCCCTGCGTGTTGGCGGGGGCGGGTTGTGGGTCCTGGGGTGTGGCGACGCGGGAGGCGTCGGTGCCGATGGGCAGGACCAGGAAGCTGCCGCTTTGTGCGGCGAAGGCGGCGCGTACGTTGCCGTTGAGGTCGTTGATCTGTACGTAGCGGATGCCGTTGCGTTCGAATACGTAGACGTGCCAGCGCGGACTTGAACTGACGTCCTGCGCATTGGGCCAGGATTGGCCCAAGCCATTTTGAGTCGGACCATTCTGATTGGCCGCCATGGCCGGTCCGCAGACCGCCATTCCCGCGAGCAGCGCGATAGCTGCGAGCGCTTTAAAACCATAAGTCGGCAGATGCCGCATATGCGTCCCCTCCATTTGCTAACTGAGTAAATTTAAGAAGATGCCGTAAGGAAGCATCTGATTTCAACCAGCACCACGGCGTGGCACTGTGCAGTGGTTTGCGCTTCTGTGAAGGAAGCTACAAGTACCGAAAATGTGAACTGCGTCAAAATATTGATCAAGGCTTTGCCAAATGTGCGTGAATTTGGCGGCTGATTGATAAGTGGCTTGATGAAAACGGATAAGTAGTGCGTTTAGTCCGTTTCGTAACGATTATTCGCGCTTCACCCCATAATCATCGATATTTCACCCAGAGAAAATAAATTCAATTGCAAGCAATTAGCCGCGGGCCTTATTCAAGCTGGACATAATCGAAGCAATGCCGCGTGCTGCGGGCACGCATGAGTGCCGGGTGATTTCGAATAATCAGCGCTGCATTAATTTCGCTAACGACATCGCGTCGAACGGCGCACACGCCTTCTGATCGTTATCGAAATAAACATATACATCGCGCGAGGCGCGTTCTGGCGCCTTGCTGTCGGGCGCGGCGCGATGCGCGTCGCGCGGTTGTGCTCCCCTCATCCATGCATGTATGCGCCTAGCCCATGCGTGCAGCGCAGCCGGTGTGTAACCACTCGAATAGAGCTTCTTGTCGCCATGCAGGCGCAGATATATGAAGCCGCCCGTGACATCCTCCAATAAGGGCCAGCGCCTGGCTGTATCGGCCACCACCAGCGCGATGCGATGTCGGCGCAATTGCGCGATGAAAGCGGGATTGCGGAAGCTCTCGTGTCGCACTTCCATCGCGTGACGCAAGCGTCGTCGCTGGTCCGTTTCAACGGCAGTGCGATCTTTCGGCAGACCGCTGTGTCGCCGCGCCAGATCCGCAGCGCTTTCGGTGTCCCTCGGTAACTGCGCGAGAAACTCCTCCAGCACTTCTTCGTGGTAGCGCAGGCTCGGCGGAATCTGCCACAAGATCGGCCCCAGTTTCTCGCGCAGGCACAGGACGCCGGACGCAAAGAAGTTGGCCAGCCCTTCTTCCGCATGGCGCAGCCGGCGGATATGCGTGATATAGCGCGGGGCCTTCACCGCGAACACGAATCCGCGAGGCGTGTCATCGCGCCATCGTGCATAGCTGGATGGCCGCTGCAGGCTGTAGAACGAGCCGTTGATCTCGATCGTCGCCAACTGACGCGAGGCATAGGCCAGCTCCTCGCGCTGCACCAGATCCTCGGGATAGAACACTCCACGCCACGGCGTATAGCGCCAGCCTGAAACGCCGATGCGAGCCTTGGCCATGCCGATACCTGGCTAGCCAATGCCCATGTCGCGCTTGGCCGCGTGGCGTTCGGGGATGAAGTCGCTGACGGTATGCATGCCGTCGCAGTGTGGGTATGTGCACTTCAAGTCGGTCGCACGCAGTCGTGAACAGACTGATGCATGCGATGTGTGCCTGCGAAGCGTCGGTTTGCATATTGATCGCCATACGGAATGTCGTTGCCCTCTTCACGGTCGACCAACACGCTATCGACCTTCTGCTGACTAGATTTCCAAGGAAACTCGACATCAGGAGCCAAGGCATGAATGAACGGAACCGGCGTTCGAACTTCCGCGTCGCGGCCAAATTATCGACAGCCGTACTGCTAGCCTGCGGCAGCGGAACCGCCGCCGCGCAGCAATCTCCCGCGCTGGACAATGTGAGCGTGTGGCTGGGCGGCTTCTACGCCAATACCGATACCAGGATCAGCGCCAACGACCGCAATAATCTGGTTCGCGGCCATATCAATCTGGAGGACGACCTCGGCTTTCCCGATCACAAGACCAGCCCGCGAGCACGTGTCGACGTCTTGCTCGGCGAGCATCAAGGCTTTTCGTTCGACTACTACACGATCAATCGCGAGGAAAGCCGTTATCTCGCGCGCCAGATCAATTATCGCGGCGTGACCTACGGCGCATCGGCCAAAGTCAGCGGCAAGCTGAACTTCGATTTCGGCAGTGCGGCTTACCACTGGTGGTTCGGCAGCGGCAATGGCGTGTTCGGTCTGGGCGTCGGCGCGGCGTATTACGGTGTGAGTACCCGTATCAGCGGCGAGGCCAGCGCACTAGGCCAGACCGCGCAGGCCAGTTCGAAGAGCGACGATAACGCCTGGGCACCGATGCTGCAGGTCGGTTGGCGTTATGCGATCAACGACCAGTTCCGCGTATATGTCGATGCGTCGGGCGTGAAGAAGAATGGCGGCAAGCTGGGTGGCCATATCTACAACGGCGCGGTCGGTCTGGAATGGTTTCCCTGGAAGAACGTGGGTGTGGGCGCGGAGTACGGCTACACCAAGATCAAGATCAAGCAGCGTCATAACGCGTACGACGATCAGTTGGACATGAAGGTCAATGGACCTTCGTTGTTCCTGCGTCTGCGCTTCTAGAACACCACTTGCCGACAATTTTCAGGCGCAGGTTGGGGTGAGCCAAAGGCGAACCCCAGCCTGCGCCGACTTGCGCTATCTGCGCCGCTGCCCGGCTCTCTTCGCCGCTGCCTTCTTCGCTGGCACTTTCGCCTTCGGCCGCGCAGCCTTCCTGTTGCGCCAGGCCACCTGGGTGGCGCCGGCCGTAGTGGTGGAGGTGTATTTTCGCGGCTACGGCAATCACGGCCTGCTGCGCCAGCCCAGCCTGAAGACGGTGCGCCTGGACAAGAGCATCGGCGATCTGGAGAAGGGCGATCGCCCGGCCACCGTGAAACGGGGCGGCGAGCCAGTCCGCGACAAGCGCCGCGCTTCCACTGCGAAGGAATCAGCCATGGTGACCATCACCCATCCCGAGCGCGTGATCTACGCCGATCTCGGCATCACCAAGCAGGACGTCGCCGATTACTACCAGGCCGTGATGAAGGCTTTCCTGCCCGGTGTCGCCGGGCGACCGGTCTCGGTGCAGCGTTGTCCCGAAGGCACCGCCGGCGACTGCTTTTTCCAGAAGCATATGCTGCAGGGTCTGCACCATGTACGTGGCGCCAAGTTGAAAGAGCAGGGCGGCGGAAGCTCCGTCTATCTATGTCCCGACGATGCCGGGGCGGTGCTGGAGCTGGTGCAGTTCGGCGCGATCGAATTCCACCCCTGGGGTGCGCTGGCCAGCGATCCGGATCATGCCGACGTGATGGTGTTCGACCTCGATCCCGCACCGGACGTGAAATGGCCGCGTGTGGTCGCCGCGGCGCGCCTGCTGCGCAAACTGCTGGAGCAGGTGGGTCTGACCTCGTTTCTGCGTACGACCGGCGGCAAGGGCCTGCATGTGGTGGTGCCGCTGCGCCCCGCCTGCACCTGGGCATCGGTCAAGGGTTTCGCGCAGGCCTTCGCCGACGTGCTGGCGCAAAGCTGTCCGGACGAGTTCATCGCCCAGGCCAGCAAGAGCCGCCGCGGCGGCCTGATCTTCGTGGACTATCTGCGCAATGCGCGCGGTTCCACCAGCATCGCCACGTATTCGCTGCGCGCGCGCAAAGGTGCGCCGGTGGCGGTGCCGCTGCGGTGGGAAGAACTGGGGAAGCTCACGGGCGGCGACGCCTTCGATATCCATACCGCCGTGCAGCGCTTGAAGCGGCAGCGCAAGGATCCGTGGGCGGGTTTCGCGGAAATTGAGCAGAGCGTCGAGGATATCGATGCGAGCCTGCTCTCGATGTAGCGGCCCATGAAATAACCGGCGCAGGCTGGGGTTCGCCTGCGGCTCACCCCAACCTGCGCCGTGGGTGGTGGCGGAGCGGCTTACGAATGCAGCATATGCTTCATCCTGCTCATCTGATCATGCCCGCTGCGCACCGAGATATTGGCGTCGGCAATGATCGCGCGCGTATCCGACGTGACATCACCATCGTCCAGCGCATGCTCGAACTTGTGCTTGATATGGTCCTCGCCGCGCTCCACTTCGTCGATCACCGCCTCGTCGCTCTTGCTCAAGCTGTTGCGCAGATTGGTGAATACGCGATGCGCCGAGGCGAGCACGGTGCCGCTGTCCTCCGGCTTTCCGCCCAGGAAGGCGACGCGCTGCTGCAGCTTGCCCACCACCTGTTCGCGCTCCGCGGCGCGGTCGCGGAACAGGCTGGCCAGCTGCGAGCTCTTGGTGTCCTTGGAAGCTTCGCTGTAGCCATCGGCGCTGTCGAGCGTGGTGGCGATCAGGTCGTTGAGAATCTTGACGTCATGTTCATTGGTGGCAGTCATGGCTAGTCTCCGATGGGATAGATGAACGTTCGGCGGTCGATAGCGTTGCGTGGCACGGTTGCTGCTGCATGAGAGATGCCACCGCAGACGGGAGAAACTCCATGACGCTATCGACGATCCTCTTGGTCGTGCTCATTCTGTTGTTGATCGGCGCCGTGCCGGCGTGGCCCTATAGTCGGGGTTGGGGTTACGGGCCCAGCGGCGGGTTCGGCGTATTGCTGATCATCGTGGTCGTGCTGCTCCTGTTGGGCGTGCTGTGACCTTCGCCCTGCCGATGCGGCGGCGGTGCCGCCGTATCTTTCGTCGCAACATCCATGCCAGCGTTCGTCAGCGCGCGAGGGGCTTCAGTGCGGCGCGCATGCGTTCGGACACCTGCTCGATGCTGGTAGTAAATGCATTCCAGGGAAGAAATTACACGCCTGTCCGCGGGCAGGGCAGGCTGACGGGCGCGGGCTTCGACGCCGCGTTCACGGCAATAGACAAAGCTGCTGGCCTGGTCCATGCGCATCGCTCACTGCTTGTGCGCAAGCTCGCCGTTCGACGCGTAGCGGGCGAGCTTGTTGTAGATGGTCTTGAGGCTGATACCCAGCACCTCGGCGGTGCGGGTCTTGTCGTGCTTGAAGTACTCCAAGGTGCCGAGCAGGGCGCGCTTCTCCATTTCCTCCAGTGACATGCCCACGTGCATGTCGAAGCGGGTCTTGTCGCGCAGCGGCGCTTCCATCGCCTCCAGCGAGGACGGTACTTCGATGCAGTCCTCGGCCAGCACGAAGGCGCGCTGGATCACATGGCGCAGCTCGCGCACATTGCCTGGCCAGGCATGCCCCATCAGCCGCGTCATCGCCTCGGCGGAGAACTGCCGGTCGGTGCCATAGCGTTCGTTGAGGCTCGCCAGCATGTGCGCAGCGATATACGGGATGTCCTCCGGGTGTTCGCGCAACGCAGGCATGCGGACGGGAAAGTCCATCAGGCGGTAATACAGATCCTGGCGCAGCAGGCCCTGGTCCACCGCTTCGGCCGGCACCCGATTGCATGCCGCCACCACGCGTACGTCCACCGGCAGGCTCTTATGCGAGCCGACGCGGGTGACGCGGCGTTCCTCCAGCACGCGCAGCAGATGCGTCTGCAGCGCCAGCGGCATCTCGGTGAATTCGTCCAGGAACAGCGTGCCGCCTTCGGCCTGCTCGAAATAGCCGGCGTGATCGCGCACGGCGCCGGTGAAGCTGCCGCGCTCGTGGCCGAACATTTCGCTGGGCAGCAGATCCGGCGCGATCGCGCCGCAGTTGACCGCAATAAAGCGCCCGGCGCGGCCGCTCAGTTCGTGCAGGGCCCGCGCTGCCAGTTCCTTGCCGGTGCCGCTCTCGCCGTGGATCAGCACGGTGATATCCATCGGCGCCACGCGTTCGATCTTGTCGAACACCGCGCGCATCGCGCGGCTATGCCCGATCAGCGCGCCGCAGCGCGGTTCGCGCTCGCCGTCGGCGTGGCGCAGCGCGGCGCTGGCGCGCGCGCGATCCAGCAGTTCCTCCAGCTTGTCGCCGCGGATCGGCTTGACCAGATAGTCCGCCGCGGGCAGCCGTACGCTGCGGATGGCGCTGTCCACGCAGGGGTAGCCGGTTACCACGATGGCCTGCCCATGGCGCGACAGTACGATATGTTCAAGCAGATCCAGCCCATTGCCGTCGGGCAGGGAGACATCGATCAGCGCGAGATCGTAGGTGTGCGCCGTGGCCGCGTCGCTCGCTTCGGCGAAGCTCGTGGCGGAAACCACTTTGCAACCCTTGAGTTTCGTGTGCGCAGTGGTCGCCTGGAGGCATCCGGGATCGTCGTCGACCAGAAGAATCGTTGGTGCAATGGATGTCATGAAGTTCTCAAGGGACGTGAGCCGGCGTGATCGCGCATCGGCGCGACCTTGATTGCGTGCATGTATGGCGCGGGCTGTGCGGCGCCACGCAGGCATCGATGGTGCATGGGCTCGGGTGCACGCGTCGTCTAATTCGTGTGGACATGCCGGTAGAGCATGAACGGTAGCCATGGCGATGGCGTCGCTGCCCTTTGATCGACGGTATTCGCCGATATTTCGTCCATGTATCTCGTACATGGGAGGTGGCTGCCTCAATGTCCGAATTGCCTGTGGTCATACTGGTGCCCGATGAATGCGGCGATGTGGAAACCGCGGCGGAACGCCTGCGCGATACCGGCCTGCGCAACCCGATGGTGCAGGTGCGCAGCCTGGACGATCTCGCCGCGCGGCAACGAGTACATCCGATGGAGATGGCTTTCCTGATCGTGCACGCCGACATATGCCGCGAATTCGGCGGTGGCGACGCGGGAACGTGCCTGCCGGTCTATCCGGCCTTCGCCGTGGAGACAGTCGACCGCCGCCTGATGGCATCGATCTGGTTGTCGCCGGACGCCGCCGCCACGCCGCCCGTGCCATTCGACGCGCCCGCCGTCGTGCGCTCGCTGCAGCGGCTTGGCCTGCGCTGGCTGGTGATATGAAGGCGCCGCATCAGAACGGCTGCGTGCCCTCATCCTCCACTTTCAGGCGGTTCTCCACCTCGCTCACGCCGCGCACGCTCGCGGCGATCGCTTCGGCATCGCGCCGCGCCTGGCTCGACGGCACCATGCCCGCCAGCACGACGCGGCCGCCGGCCACGCTTACTTCGATCTCGCTGGCATCCACATCCGAGTCGCCCGCGAGGCGTTCGTTGATGGTTTCGAGCAGTTCGTCGTCATCCGAGGGGGCGCGATCCGGTGGCGAAGATTTCATGGTTTGATCCTCGTTGCATACGTTGCTTATGCACAGGCATACAAGCGTCATGCCAAGGTCTGATGACGCCGCGTATGTTCACTCGCGCATTCACGCCACGCCGTACCCGATTGCATGCCTGCTTTACGCGCGGCGCCTCATCCTGCACCTGCCTGCGGAGGAACACCGCCATGAACGATCGTGACCGCAAAGACGTGAAACATCCTTTGGATGCGCCGCCGAAAGGGCGGGAGAGCGAAGCCGAGCGCGAGGCGCGCAAACGCAAGGAGAGCGAAAACCAGGACCAATCCCTGGAGGAGACTTTCCCGGCCAGCGATCCGGTGTCGCCGTTCGTGCCGGCGAAGGCGCCGAAGGACGATTAAGCGAGGCACTGACTTCTGCCGTCATTCCGGCCTGCGCCGGAATGACGGCTTAGCGCGAACCGAGTCGTGTGGTTCAGTCGACCCCGGCCAGCGTATAGATCTTGCTGAGCAAGGCGCCCATATCGAACGGCTTGGTCAAGATGTCCATGCCTTCGCCCAGCGGCGGCCCCTGCTGCAGCACCCAGGAATCCGCATAGCCCGTGGTGAACAGCACGCGCAGGCCCTGCCGGTGCGCCGGCGCCTTGTCGATCATGGTGCGGCCGCTGATGCCGGGCAGGCCGACGTCGGCGATGGCCAGGTCCAGCGGCTGCGATGAGCGCAGGATCTCCAGGCCGCGAAAGCCGTTATCCGCCTCGATCACCACGAAGCCCATCTCGCGCAGGCGCAAGGCCACCGGCTCGCGCACGGCGGGTTCGTCTTCCACCAGCAGGATCGTGGATTGCCCCTCCAGCTTGCGTGGCCGCTGCGGAACCGGTGCGGCGATGTCCTGTGTTTCCGGGCCAACCGGCAGATACAGCGTCACCGTCGTGCCATGGCCTGGTTCGCTGCGCATGCGCACGGTGCCGCCGGATTGCACCGCAAAGCCATACACCATCGACAGGCCCAGGCCGGTGCCATGATCCTTGGGCTTGGTGGTGAAGAACGGATCCATCGCGCGCTTGAGCGTCTCGTCATCCATGCCGCAGCCGTTGTCGCTGACCACGATCGCTACATAGCGGCCGTTGGCGAGGTGCGGAATGTGCAGCTGGCCGTCGAGGTTGTCGATCTGGCCGGTGGCGATGGCCAGCAGGCCGCCGTCGCGCATGGCGTCGCGCGCATTGATCGCGAGGTTGAGCAGGGAGCTTTCGAAATGATGCGGATCGCAGCGCACCAGGCAGGGATCGCGCGGGAAATCCAGGCGCAGCGTGATCGATTCGCCGATGGTCTGCCGCAGCAGCTGTTCCATGCCCAGGATCGATTCGCGCACGTCCACCGCGCGCGTGACCAGCGGCTGGCGCCGCGCGAAGGCCAGCAGGCGGTGGGTGAGGGCGGCGGCGCGGTCGGCCGCGTGATGGGCGTTGTCGATAAAGCGCATCGTATCCGGCAGCGCTCCCTGGCCGGCGCGCAGCTTGGCCACTTCGAGCGAGCCGATGACGCCTTGCAGGAGATTATTGAAGTCGTGCGCGATGCCGCTGGTGAGCTGGCCCAGCGCCTCGATCTTCTGCGACTGGAACAGCTGGGCGCGCGCGTCTTCCAGATGCCGCTCGTTGTCCTTGCGCAGGCTCACGTCGCGGGTGACCAGGGCGAAGCCCAGCAGGCGGTTGGACTGGTCGTGCACCGCATCGACGATCACGCTCGCCTCGAAGCGGCTGCCGTCGCTGCGCACCTGCCAGCACTCGGCCGACGCCTTGCCCTCCGCGCGCGCCTGCTCCAGCAGCAACCCGGGCGTGCCGGCTTCGATTTCTTCGGGAGAGAAGAACACCGCGCAGTGCCGGCCCACCACGTCCTCGGCCTGGAAGCCGTTGATGCGGCGCACGCCGCGGTTCCATTCGGTGACCAGGCCTTCCAGGTTGAGCATGCAGATCGAACAGTCGGACACGCTGTTGACGAACAGGCGGAAGCGCCGCTCGCTTTCGCGCAGTCGTTCCTCGGCCATGCGGCGCTCGGTCATGTCGCGCAGCACCTTGGCGAAGCCGATCAGTTCGCCGTCCTCGTCGCGGATCGCATCGAGCGCGACATAGGCCCAGAAGCGGCTGCCGTTCTTGCGGATGCGCCAGCCTTCCTCGGCATGGCGGCCGACGCGGGCGGCGATCGCCAGCGCGTACTCTTCGCGGTGTGCGAGACGGTCGGCGGAAGGATAGAACTCGGCGGCGGAGCGGCCGATCACTTCGTCCGCGCTGTAGCCCAGGATGCGTTCCGCGCCCTTGTTCCAGCTCGCGATGCGGCCGTCGCGGTCCAGCATGTAGATCGCGTAGTCGACGATCGAATGGACAAGCAGCTCGTAGGAAAGCTGGGTAGCGGTCGGCATGGATGACTCCTCTGGCCGGGTCCGCTCGGCGAGGCCGGACGGGAATATCCCAGATACATCTGCGGTCGGCGGCTCCGTGGCGCGGCGCCGGCGGCCGATTCCCGTCACGACGCTTCGGCGCGCCGCTGAGGTTGCTCTGCGGCGGCGCGTCCGCAGGCTTCGTCGATCGCCGACAGCAGCTGCCGACGCCCATAGGGCTTGGGCAGGAAGGTCGCGTGCGGGTGCGACCAGCCGCTGAAGGGGTCCATATCGCCGGATACCACCACCATCGCCGCATGCGAGCCTTGCTCGCGCAGCTTGTCGACCAGGGCGGTGCCGCTCATGCCGTTGCCGAGATTGATGTCGGTGAACACGATGTCGATGTCGTCGCGCGACAGCGCCACGCGGAAGCCTTCTTCCGCATTGTGCGCACGCACGACCTGATAGCCCGAGGAGGTCAGCAGCACGCTGGTGACTTCCAGGATTTCGGGCTCGTCTTCGATAACCAGGATGGTGGACATGCGCAGGGGATTCGCGTGCTGACTAGGGCTTTGGGACTGTAGCGACAGGCGAGGTCATGGTGGCGTGACGGCCGCGTGCATGCGAAGAATCGTTTGCGCGAGCCTGGTCGCCTGGCACGGACTTTGTTCATCTGCGCGGCGTTTCGCATGCGATCCGCCATGGCTTCGCCATCGTCGCCGCACTCGCGGCGATCGGCAGGCCGCAGCTGATCATGTCCATGCCGTTCGTGCCGTACACATGACGGGTTCCCGCCGCTCGGCCTCAGCTGTCCGCACTAGAGATCGTCAGCACCAAAGAGCAGCGGCCGCGTTCACGCGCCTTGCGCGCCACGGCGGGAACACTGCGGAACTGGGGCGAAGGGGATGGATCTCGCCCTTGCTCCCACGCGCCGGAGGAACCCGTGTCCATGGCTGAGAGCTCCCTGCGTACTCGCGATGCAAGACGCGTGCTGGTCTACGCGCCCATGGGCCAGGCGCCCGGCGGCCATGAGCTGGCCTCCCACCTGTGGGTGGCGGAGCGCCTGGCCGGATTGCTCGGCATGAGCTACGGCGGCATCGGCCGCGATACCGAGCGACGCCCGCATGGCGAACGCTATGTAGTGCCCTATCGCACCCTGAATGCGCGCGAGGCGCGCCGCTTCGGCATCAGCGGTCCGCCGGATCTGTTCGGCGGTGTGGTCAACGAGGATTTCGTCGGCACCAAGCTGATCACCCACGGCCTGGTGCACGCCGGCAGCGTGGCGCCGCCGGGCTGGTCGGAACGCTTCGCGCAGCGCGTCGCTGACGTAGTGCTGCCCGGCTATTCGGTGTTCACGCCGGGCGACCTGCGCACGGCCGTGGCGCAACTGCTGCGCGAGGGCAGTGTGCGCATCAAGTCGCCATGGGATGCCGGCGGTCTCGGCCAGCGCGTGGTCGCCGCACTGGATGAGCTCGGCCCGCTGCTCGAAACCGCCGGCCCTGGCCCATGGCTGGACGGCGGCTTCGTGGTGGAACGCAATCTGGACGAGGTGGCCACGGTCAGCGTCGGGCAGGTGATGCTCGAGGGCATCAGCGCCAGCTATGTCGGGCGCCAGCGGCTCACCCGCAACCATCAGGGCCTGTCGGTCTACGGTGGCACCGACCTGCTGTGCACGCCCGGCGGCCTCGAAGCGCTGCGCCAGCTTCCGCTCACTGGCGACCAGCGCCTGGCGGTGGAGCAGGCGCGCTGCTATCACGACGAAGCGCTGCAGTGCTTCCCGAATACCTATGCCTCGCGCGCCAACTACGACGTGGCACAAGGCCGCGACGCCGGCGGACGCTGGTATTCGGGCGTGCTGGAGCAGTCCTGGCGCATCGGCGGCGCCAGCGCGGCCGAGATCGAAGCGGTGAGCGCGCTGCTGGCCTATCCCGCGCGCCGCACCGTATGGGCCGCCACCCGCGAGAGCTACGACCCGCGCGAGCCGGTGCCATCCGACGCCAAGATCGTCTACTACGGCGAGGACGCGCAGGCCGGCTTCCTGATCAAGTATGTGAGGACCAAGCGCAGTGCCGGTACGTGACGACGTCATCCATATCACCATGCGCGGCCGCGAACTGGCGGGCACGCTGATCTCGCCCGCGCCGCGCATGCCCGCCGTGCTGATGGTGCACGGCTGGGGCGGCAGCCAGCGGCAGTACCGCGCCAATGCGCACAAGGTCGCCGCGCTCGGTTGTGTCTGCCTCACCTTCGACCTGACCGGCCACGTCGCCACCGCCAGCCAGCGCGATACCGTGTCGCGCGAGGAAAACCTGCACGACATGCTGGCCGCGTACGATTTGCTGGCCTCGCACCCTCTGGTCGAGCACGATTCCATCGCCGTAGTGGGCAGCAGTTACGGCGGCTATCTCGCCGCCCTGCTGACCGAGCGCCGCCCCGTGCGCTGGCTGGGCCTGCGCGCCCCGGCGATCTACCGCGACCAAGACTGGACCGTGCCCAAGCGCCTGCTGGCCCGCGTGCAGAAGCTGGCGGATTACCGCGGCCAACCGATCGCCGCCGAGGACAACCGTGCCTTGCGCGCCTGTTCGCACTTTGCCGGCGACGTGCTGATCGTGGAATCCGAACACGACGAAATCGTTCCAGCGCCGGTGCTGGCCAGCTACCGCGGAGCGTGCACGGCGACGCATTCGCTTACCTATCGCGTCATCCGCGGTGCTGACCATAGCCTGGGCGACGAGGCCTCGCGCGAGGCTTATAGCTCGATCCTCGTGCACTGGCTGGAGGAGATGATGCTCGGTGCGAAGGAGCAGATGCGCGCCGCGGCAGTGAAGGTGCGCGGAAGCGAAAAGCAGGAAACGTCGCTGAGGCGGGCCGAGCGATGAACCGTGCCGGCGCAGAGCCCGACGGGCTCATGCATCGCTGGAGTTCGCCATGCGCATGGCCCTGATTGGATCATTCGCTATCCGCAAGAAGAACACGCAGAACCCTTCTCCGCATGGACAGATTGACCACGGGCAGCATCTGGCAATCGACGAATGGGGTGCTTCTCTTGTCACGTGGAGGAAGGCAGTCGGGGAAGCCCCCTAGAGACAGATAGCCGCCTGGGCTTGCGATGGCGAAAACGTCGTCCTCGCAGTTGGGGCCAACACCGCCTTGGGCGCTATCGTCGCTAGATGGCCGGGGGGTTGGGCACAAAGAAGGGCCGCGCGGAGCGGGTCCCGGCATAGGGTAAGCGCCGGGGTTTGCATAGGTGTCACGGCTGACGTAATGCGGATTTCGCCTGCTGAAGTCCAGATCGGTCGATGCGCGTATCGCTCCAGGCAGCGGCGGCGTTCCTGTGGACATCAACGAATCGACCGCGATGATCATGTCCGCGGTGATTGCACGGTCGCTTACATACGTCTGTTCCCATCCGAAGTCCTCGATCACTTCGTCGATGTCGGACGTATCCGTGCCGGCGGAGAGCCTGCGCTGTCGCAGGTCGCGCAGGCTAAGGTTGGCACTGTAGAAATTCTGATCCGCACGGATGCGATAGATGTATCCCTGGACGAGTCCTCTCTGAGCCATATATATGCCGGCGATCTGGAGCGCGACATGCGAGTCCGCCGTAGTCGCGATGAGTCCGGAATTGTCAGTCCCGCGCGATCGCATATAGCGCCGTGTCAGGCGATCCATCAGATCGAGGTTAGTGCCCCGCGGTGCGAAGCCGGTGGCGAAGATCTCCTGCGGTGGCCTGGTGTCGAATCGATAAACGAATGCCGTCTGAGCAAAGCCGGGTAGAGCGGCGATGGCAAGCAGCATCATGAGGCACGCACGGATACATCCGCTCGGCATAGGTAGATTCATCGGGCGAGCCTCGTAGAAGTCAGAGGGAAGCACGCAGCGGATACCTTTCATCATGCCGCTGCATTTCATCGACGGCAGGATAAGCATCAAGCCGCAAGTATCCATTTCTGATGCACGGTAATCGGCGGATCGGATATCCGATCAGGCTGTCGAGGATCCACGCCGCGATAACGCAGATGGTTTCCGGGTCATCTTCATCATCGGCCGTCGGCGGTGAGTGCGGGGCAGGCTTTCTCCCCATGGGCAGAGATTCGAGATGCCCTGTGTGCTCACACGATCGCATCCTCTCCTTGACGACATGTTCATAGCCATAAATCCATCATCGAGTCGCGCCAGGCGCGCTCCGACCCATCGACATGCGGCAACCCGCCGCGAGGATTTCCTGATGGCGCGCGCCGCGCTGCCGTACCTGAAGGAGGGGGCCAGCATCTCCTTCAGGCGCTGTCGGCTACGTGGATAACACATGCCAAGACGAATCGAGCCAGAACGAATGGAAGCCGTGCTGCCTCTGGCCAAGCCGCTGGAACACATTCCCTCCGGCTCGCTCGCCGCCTGGCACCCATCGTACGTGCTGCACGTGCGTGACGACGACGCGCCCGAGCGCACCTATGCGGAACTCGTGGCCGACCTGCGCTGGTTGCCGCGCGCCTTGCCGCAGGATGAACGCGAGCGCGGCTGTGGAAGAGTCCGTTGACCCTCTGCACGCATCGCTTTCAATCCCCGGTACGCACCATGCAGGCGTGCGGATCGCTGCTGTGCGGTTCATGCACCCAGTTATCGACGCGCCGCACAGATCCGCGGCGCGCGGAGGAAAGGCAATGAAGGCAAGAGACATCATGACTGCGCAACCGCGCTGCTGCTCGGCCGAGGACACGCTCGAACATGCGGCGCGGATCATGCTGGAGGAAGACGTCGGCGAGGTGCCCGTGATCGACGAGCGGCGGCATCTGGCGGGCGTCATCACCGATCGCGACATCGTGGTGCGCTGCGTCGCCAACGGCGAGCGCACGGACCAGTCCCGGGTGAGGCAGTGCATGACCGCACCGGCCAGGACCTTGCAGGAAGATGCCACGCTGGAAGAGATCGCCAACCTGATGAAGGGCGAGCGCATCCGCCGCGTGCCGATCACCGACCGCACCGGCGAAATCTGCGGCATCGTCGCCCTGGCCGACCTGGAACGCACCGATGCCAGGTCGCTGAAGGCCGAAGTATCCGAGCGTGTATCCACGCCCCACTGACCGGCGCGCCAAGCGGATGCCGCGCCGGCGCGCGACCTGTCTTCCACGACGACACGAGGCTTCTCATGAAACGCTTCAGTGCTTACGCCACCACCGTTCTTACCGCCGGCCTGCTGGCCCTGGCCGGCTGCTCCGGCCACGACAACAGCGACCAGAGCGCGCAGCCAGGCGCTGCCGCATCGTCAGCGCCTGCCACACCGGCCAGCACGCCGGCGGCGATGCCGCCTCCGGCCACCTCTCCGTCCAGCTCGACGCTGCCGCCGGCCTCCCATAGTTCGCCGAGCCCCGCGCCGGCCACCACAACCGCGCATTGATCCGATGAAGGCGCGGCGGGATTTAGTACATGACCTTTCTTTTCGCTGCTTGCGATCGTGATATCCGCATTTCCCGCCGCGCCATGGCGACGCTGTTCGCGCCATCGACGTTCTCCTGGATCGGCATCGCCGGACCCGGCGACGTACCCGCACCCACACCCGATCCGGTAAAGCCGCCGGGCGCGCCGGCGCCATCGCCGCCGACGCCCGGTTCGCCGGAGATTCCGCCCTTGCCCGAACCGCACGATCCGCCGATCACCGATCCGGATATCCCGGCGCCGGTGATCGACCCGGTGCCGCCGCCGGAGCAGCGGCCGCGGGCCTGGGGCCGAGGCGAGGCGCGCTGCTGATTCGCCGCACGCCTGCCTCGGCGATGTTCAGAACGACATCGACCAGTTCGCGCGGATCGCATGGTCGCGAGCCTGGTCGCCGAACTGGCCGCTGTAGTCCAGGGCCAGCCAGTTCTCGGCGCCGAGTGCCTTCACGATGCCCGCCTGCAGCAGGGTAGTGGCACGCGCCAACGGTGCGCCTTGCACGACGAAGACATCGCCACCCCCCAGCGCCATGCTGGCGAGGGGTTGCCGGTCGCCGCTGGCGAAGCGGCGGCCAAGTCCGGCACGAAGCTGCCATCCGCCGCCTTCTCCGAAGGCAAGCTGGAAGCGGGTGCCGGCGGTGGCCAGATTCACCTGACTGCTGCGTGCATCCGCGCTGAGTGCGGCCACGCCTCCGTTTTCGCGAAAGCCCGGGGAACGCAGGCGCATCTGCGCCCATTGCAGGTAAGGCTCGATGGTCCAGCCATCGCGGCTTATGCGGTAGGTGCCTTCCATGAACGACTGCGTGCTGTGAGCGGTATAGGCGGCGTGGGTCCGGTCGTTGAAGCCGGGGAAGCGGATCTGCCGGTTCTGCTCGACCTGGTGGCGCGTTGCTGTCACTCCCGCGGTGAAGCCGAACGTTTCCCATTGCCGGCCGGCATAGATGCCCGCACTTTGATGCCGGATGCGGCCGTCATCGCCCAGGCCGGTGCGGGTGGACAAGCGGCCGGCGCTGCCCGTCACGCCCACTCGCCAGCTGTTATCGAAGCGATAGTCGTAACCGACGATAAGCTGCGGGCCGTTGTAGCTGGCCTGCGCTACGCGATCGTGATCCCGCAGCCGTCCGTTGGCTTGCTGCGCGTCCACCCAGACGCCCTGGGCATGACGACCGGTCTCGCTATCGTTCGAGTCCAGATTCCCGCGCGCCAGGGCCGCCTGGCGCAGGAAACGACCGTTTTCGAACATGACGGAACGCAGGCTCGCATAGGTCTCGCCGCTCAATGCGCTCAAGGCCGCGGGTGCTTGCGCTGCTGTCAGCTGCGTCAGCGGGCGCGGCAGGCCCTGGCGGAAGGGCAGCCTGTCGGCGGCTTCCGCCACGGCGCGCTGGTTCGGCGTGACCGCGGCCGAGGCCAGCGCTGCGCCGCGCACTACATCCACGCTGACTTCCTTCGGCGCATAGCGCAGGCCGAACTGCAGAAACGGCAGCAGCGGATTCTGTGCGACACCGGCGTACTTGCCGCGGACGCCATCGGTTGCGCTCAACACGGCGAACGAATCGCCCAGGCCATAGTTACCTGGCGCATGCACCACTACCATCTGGCCGCCCATGAGCACGGCCTGGCCGGTGACGTCGAGATGATTAGACGCGCCGGCCGGCGTGATGTACGCGATGTAGCGCGACCCCGGGGCCTGCACGTAGCGGCCCTGGATGGCGAGGCTGCCGCTGCCGTCGGCCTGGCCGGGAGCGAGCGTGCCTTGCATGTAGACCTCGCCGAGGACACGGCCGTGTCCGGTCAGCGTGCCGTCGGGGCCGACCGGCAGCCGCATGGTGGCGAGGCTGCCGTTGAGCAGCAGCGTTCCTCCAGTCACCGTGGCGGGATAGACGTTGTCGCTGCTCAGCTCCAGCACGCCTTGCTGCAGTTCCAGCCCGCCGAAGCGGTTGCTGCCGCTGAGGCGCAGCCAGCCGGCGCCCGCTTTCACCAGCTTGCCGGGACCGCCGATATCGTTGCGCCAGTCATCCCAGGCTTCGCCTTCCCAGACTTTCGCTCCGCCCGCGCGCCGGTCCATGGTGACCCGCGTGTCTTTCAGGAGCTGGCCGGGACCATCGATAGCCTTGCGCAGATTGAGCAGACCCCAGCCGTAGATTTCTTCCGGACCCAGCGGGGTCGCCGTGGTGAGCAGGACGTCGCGTACCTGGGGCGGCGTCAGATATGGGAAGCGTTCGAACAACAGGCCTAGCGCGCCGGTGACGTGCGGGGCCGCCATGGAGGTGCCGGTGAGTGGCGCGTATCCAGGCTTCGGCTGATGCGTTTCAAGCGTGAAGGTGTAAGGAGAATCGTCCGAGCCGTCGCCGCTGATACTGGTCAATTTGGCCTGAGGAGCCTGATCGACGGTCGAATAGATATCGGTGCCTGGCGCCGAAATGCACCAGCGACTGGTATAGCTGCAGATGCTTGAGGAGTCGTCTATTGCGTAGGAGCCATCCGGCTTGCGCTTCACATTGGCGACACTCAGCCAATAGGGTTCGGCATCCGTTCGAAGCGCAGGCAGTCCAGCTTCGACACCGGGGATCGCGCCGCCTGCATTGCCCAGCGCCCAGACCGTGATGACATCGTGCCGAACTGCACCGTCGGCGAATGCGTCAAATGTGTTCTTGTCGCTTGCATATTGGTCCCGCACATCCTGCATCGTCGCTCCCAGCGGAAGCGGGTGGCCAAACGACATGTTGGTAGCGTGCACCTGATGCTGGCCGAGCTGACGGTAGTAGTCTTCGACATTCTCCTCGTCGAAAGACGGGCCGTTGAATGTTTTTGGTGAATTCGTATCCGGATCGTAGGTGGTCAGGCTGTCGGAGAAGTACTTGGCTGCCACCAATCGAGCACCGAAAGCCACGCCATGCATGCCCGATCCATCGCGCTGTGCAGCGATAGTGCCGGCGACATGTGTTCCATGGTTCCCATATTCGGCCTGTATAAGTGCAGTGTCGGGGCCTGTAGGGGAAATCTGCACGGAGACACTGGGTTGATCGCCCTGCGTCAGGAAGCATCCGCCGATGACGTGATACTGACCGGTCGAGCAGGATGGATCGCCGAGCTGCAATGCGGTGAGCTTGCCCTGGCCGGCAAATTCCGGGTGGCCGGCGTACATTCCGCTGTCGAGCACGCCGAGCGCGATGTTCCGGCCGGACAGTCCTCGCGCATAGGCGTAGTCCGCTCCGATGGCCAGCAGGCCCCAGTCGCGCAGGAACTCATCGCTGTGCCAGCTGACCGGGGCGCCGATGGATCCCACGACCGGGATATCGGCCGGTCCTGCATGTGCCGGCGTACCAATGCCTAGCAGCATGGGGCCGAGCAAAGCGCCCAGCGCGATGGCTAATCGATGGCGCACCGGCGCGGACCATGGCTGCGGTTTTGCAGTCTGGTTCGATGCAACAGTAGGGCTTTTCAATGCTGTCATCAGGTGTTGACCCGTAATGAATATGCAAGCGATACCCTCGCCGGATCGCGAATTACGAGTCGAACGCCAATGAGACAGCTGACTCGCCGGAGCGGGCTCAGGTATCAGGCGAGGGGGTTGTTCGCGTAGCTACGCGATGCGCAGAACCTACGTGCCGGTGGCGATTCACGGCTACTAGAAAATTCTAAGCAAAGGTCGCAGGAAACCAAGACAGGTCAACGCTGAAGCAGCCCCGGATATATGGATACCGCAGCGCGATTCGGCAGCGCTGCAAGTCATGGTGATTTGCGGCGTCGCGTGCCTTGGGCCTGCGTGCCGACATAACCGGCCAGATGTTTGCCGGTGAGCGTGGCGTGCGTGTCGATGAGTTGCGCAGGCGTGCCTTCAAACACTACGCGCCCGCCGTCGTGGCCGGCACCGGGCCCGAGGTCGATGATCCAGTCCGCATGCGCCATCACTGCCTGATGATGCTCGATCACCAGCACCGACTTGCCTGTGTCGACCAGCCGGTCGAGCAGGCCGAGCAGCTGGTCCACGTCGGCCAGATGCAGGCCGCTGGTCGGCTCGTCCAGCACATACACATCGCCTTTTTCGCCCATCTGCGTGGCCAGCTTCAGCCGCTGCCGTTCGCCGCCGGATAGCGTGGTGAGCGGCTGGCCCAGGCCCAGGTAGCCCAGGCCAACATCCGCGAGCCGTTCGAGGACGGCGTGCGCCGCCGGCACATGGGCCTTGCCGGTACCGAAGAACGCCACGGCTTCGTCCACCGGCATCGCCAGTACCTGGCTGATGTCCTTGCCGCCGAACTTGTATTTCAGCACCGCGGCCTGGAAACGATTGCCTTCGCATTCCTCGCAGACGCTGGCGACGCCGGCCATCATCGCCAGGTCCGTATAGACCACGCCGGCACCGTTGCAGGTGGGGCAGGCGCCTTCGGAGTTGGCGCTGAACAAGGCCGGCTTGACCTTGTTGGTTTTGGCGAAGGCATTGCGGATCGAGTCGAGCAGGCCCGTATAGGTAGCCGGATTGCTGCGCCGCGAACCGCGGATCGGCGCCTGGTCAATCGCCACCACGCCGTCCTGGTTCGCAACCGAGCCGTGGATCAGCGAACTCTTGCCCGAGCCCGCCACGCCGGTAAGCACGACCAGCACGCCCAGCGGAATATCCACGTTGACGTTCTTCAGATTGTGCGTCTTCGCGCCGCGCACTTTCAGCGCGCCGGAAGGCTTGCGCACCGACGGCTTCAGCGCCGCGCGATCGTCCAGATGCTTGCCGGTCGGCGTGCCGCTGGCGCGCAGCTGCTCGACACTGCCCTCGAATACCACGGTGCCGCCGGCCGAGCCGGCGCCGGGGCCGAGATCGACCACATGGTCGGCGATCGCGATCACTTCCGGTTTGTGCTCCACCACCAGCACCGTATTGCCCTTGTCGCGCAGCTGCAGCAGCAGCTCGTTCATGCGCTGGATATCGTGCGGGTGCAGGCCGATGGTGGGTTCGTCGAATACATAAGTGACATCGGTCAGCGCGGAGCCGAGATGGCGGATCATCTTGCAGCGCTGCGCCTCGCCGCCGGACAGCGTGCCGGCCGGCCGCTCCAGCGAGAGATAGCCCAGGCCGATCTCCACGAACGAATCCAGCGTATGCAGCAGCTTGGCCAGCAGCGGCGCCACCGACGGCTCCTTCAGGCCGCGCATCCAGGCGGCCAGGTCGCTGATCTGCATGGCGCAGGCGTCGGCGATATTGAGCTTGCCGATCTTCGACGAACGCGCACCTTCGCTGAGCCGCGTGCCGCCGCAGTCGGGGCAGCTGCTGAAGGTGATGACGCGCTCGACGAAGGCGCGCACGTGCGGCTGCATCGCATCGACGTCCTTGGCCAGCATGGATTTCTGGATCTTCGGGATCAGGCCCTCGTAAGTGAGATTGATGCCGTCAACCTTGATCCTGGTCGGCTCCTTGTAGAGCAGATCGTGCAGTTCCTTCTTGCTGAACTTGCGGATCGGCTTGTCCGCATCGAAGAAGCCGCAGCCGCTGAAGATGCGGCCGAACCAGCCGTCCATGCTGTAGCCAGGAATCTTCAGCGCACCCTGGTTGAGCGACTTGCTGTCGTCATACATCTGCGCCAGGTCGAAGTCGGTGACCGCGCCGCGTCCTTCGCAGCGCGGACACATGCCGCCGGTGCGGTTGAAGGTTTCCTTCACCGTTCTGGTTTTCGCGCCGCGCTCGATGGTGATGGCGCCGGCTGCTTTCACCGTCGGCACGTTGAAGGCGAATGCGCTGGGCGGGCCGATATGCGGCTTGCCCAGGCGGCTGAACAGGATGCGCAGCATGGCGTTGGCATCGGTGGCGGTGCCGACGGTGGAGCGCGGGTCCGAGCCCATGCGTTCCTGGTCGACGATGATCGCGGTAGTCAGCCCTTCGAGCACGTCGACATCCGGCCGGGCCAGCGTCGGCATGAAACCCTGCACGAAGGCGCTGTAGGTTTCGTTGATCAGGCGCTGCGATTCGGCCGCGATGGTGCCGAACACCAGCGAGCTCTTGCCCGAGCCGGAGACGCCGGTGAACACGGTCAAGCGGCGCTTGGGGATTTCGACGCTGACGTTCTTGAGGTTATTGACGCGCGCGCCGTGGACACGGATGAGGTCGTGGCGGTGGGTGGGGGTGGGTTTGGGTTTGCTCATCGTCCGTCCTCGATCACGTGGAGCGCTTCGTTTTGCCTCGACGTAAGACCCCTCTCCCGTCGGGAGAGGGGTTGGGGTGAGGGTACGGGCGGAGTGGTGCGCATCACTCCGCCCGTACCCTCATCCGCCTGCCGGCACCTTCTCCCGGAGGGAGAAGGGTTTCAATTTGTATGTTGCTAGATAAGCTCAGCGCAGCTGCTGAATTCGCAACATGTTTCCGGCCGGATCGCGCACTGCGCAATCGCGCACACCATACGGCTGATCCGTCGGCTCCTGCACGATGTCCGCATCACGCGCCTGCAGCTTCTCGAAGGTGGCCGCCAGATCGTGCGTGGCCAGCAGGAGGATGCCGAAGGTGCCCTTGGCCATCATCTCGGCGATGGTGCGGCGTTCGTCGTCGGTGATGCCGGGGCTGGCCTCCGGCGGATACAGCACGATATTGGTGGCGGGCTGGCCGGCGGGGCCGACGGTGATCCAACGCTTGCCGCCGTAGCCGACGTCGTTGCGCACTTCGAAGCCGAGCGTGTCGCGGTAGAAGGCGAGGGCGGCGTCGGGGTCGTTCTGGGGGAGGAAGCTGGAGTGGATGGTGATGTCCATGGCGACGGTCTCTTGGCCTCGTAGGTCGGTTGGCGTGGGTCTGTCCACGGCGATCAGTCTGTCAGGGCTCGGTTTCCGGCGCTTCTCGATTCCTGATCGGTCGCGTGACTTGCCTGGCTACGCAGGAGGGCAGGCCTTCGGTGGTTTCGGCTTGCTGCTTGCGGTAGGCGCCGGGGGACATGCCGACCAGTTCGGTGAAGCGGGTGCTGAAGGTGCCGAGGGAGGCGCAGCCGACTTCGAGGCAGACGTCGGTGACGGGGAGGTCGCCGCGGCGCAGCAGGGACATGGCGCGTTCGATGCGGCGGGTCATGAGGTAGGAGTAGGGGGATTCGCCGTAGGCGAGTTTGAATTGGCGGCTGAGGTGGCCGGCGGACATGCCGATGTCGGTGGCGAGCGCTTCCACGTTCAGCGGTTGCGCGTATTCGCGGTCGATGCGGTCGCGGACGCGGCGGAGGCGGGCCAGGTCTCGCAGGTGTTGCGGCGGGGTGGGCTTGGCGCTCATCGCGGTGATCGTGTCACGCGTCAATGGGCGGCTCAAGTGTGCCTTGCTCGTCATTCCAGCGTAGGCTGGAATCCGCTTTCAGCTCGTCATTCCAGTGCAGGCCGGAATCTGCTTTCAGCTCGTCATTCCAGCGCAGGCTGGAATCTGCTTTCAGCTCGTCATTCCAGCGCAGGCTGGAATCTGCTTTCAGCTCGTCATTCCAGCGTAGGCTGGAATCTGCCTTTAGCTCGTCATTCCAGCGTAGGCTGGACGAGCGCGTAGCGCGAAGAACGCCCGCAGGGCGGCCCCGAAGGGGTGAGCCAAGCGAATCATCCAGTGACTGTATCGCTCGATTGTCGTGCTGACGCACACGGGTCTCGCCTTTGGCGAGTATTTCGTGCCGCTGCCGCGGCCCGAGTTACTTCTTCTTTGCTTGCCCAAAGAAGAAGTAACCAAGAAGAAAAGGCACCCTGCGCGGCGCCCTCCGATGGCAAAGCCATCGGAGGGTACGTGAGGGCTGGCCGGGCTTTTTGACGGGACATCCATGTCCCGTCAAAAAGGCGGGGACTCCTGTCCCCGCCCCCTGCGGGGCCTGATCGTCCAGCCCTCACCGCCGTGCCAAGGGGACCCTGAAGATCAAGAGCCAGAGCGAAGCCAGAGCAGAAGCGCGTAAGCGGAACGCCGCGGCTGCGCCGCGTGCTCTTCGTTCAATCTTCGCGATGCTCTGCATCTCCCTCTCCCTCTCCCCGTGTACAGACCGGGGAGAGGGTTGGGGTGAGGGGGGCTTGCGAATGCGTATCCACTTGCGCGCAGCGCATGACAACACCACTCATCGCGTGGCCCCCACGGACGCACCCTCGGCCCCAAATCACCTGTCCTGATCCGCTCGAATGCGGATACTGGGCACATTCCGTGATCGGGCGCACGCATGTACTGCGGTGCTCGCACGGTTCGATGCGATGTCTTGCACGCCGCGGTTGGCAAGTTTTCATGCCGGCGTTTGCGAATATCGTTCCTCCCGCGCCTCCCCGTGTCGTCCTTGCCGGGCGTGAGGTGTCTTGTTGTCTTCAGCTCGCCAGTGTGGCCGCCATGTCACGTCATACCTCTTTGCTTGCGCGGGAATGGATCCCGCAGCGTCGTGACCAGGGATTGGAGTGGATCGACGATCCGCGTTTTGCGTTTCCCTTCCTGTTGCGCAAGGGCGGCTATGGTTATGTCGCTTCGCTGCTCGTGCTGTTGCATGAGGCGGGTGAGTGCGAAACGCAATTCGCTGCCGTCGCGGAAAATATTTCCGAAGGCGTCGCCGTGGTGATGCCGCGGGCTTGTGTGCCGTTGCGGCGCGGGGCGTTCGCGTGGGATCTGTCCACGCTGGATGCGTCTGCCGGCGAAGAGATGAGCGCGGCGTTTCGTTCCAGCCTGGAAGGCATGCTCGGCTTCGTCGGCATGCTGCAGGCTTGGCTGGGCGTGGATGCGTCGCGGACGGCGGTGGCGGGGTTCGGGCAGGGTGGTCTGCTGGCGGCATCGATGGCGCTGGATGCGACGCGGCCCGCGCATGGACTGGGTGTGCTTGGCGGCCGCCTGCCGTTGCCCGGTGAAGTGCTGGCGATGGGGGCGGAGCATGCGCATCTGCATGCGTTTGTCGGGCACGGCGTGCTGGATGAGCAGATGCCGCTGGAGCATGCCGAGCGCACGGTCGTGCAGCTGGCGAACTATGGCAGCAGTTGCCGGCAGCAGCGTTACCTGGCCAAGCATGAGTTGACGCCGCAGATGCGCAACGACTTCGTGGGCTGGTTCAACGCATCGTGGCTGGACCGCACCGTGCTCACTTCGCCGCTGGCGGGTGGCGATACGCGGTTCTGGGGGTAAGCGGTATTCGACGCCGCGCTCCGCTGCGCCATCGGCGCGGCGGAGCGCGGCGTTTTTTCATGCCGCTGCGCGGAAGGCCTGGCGCAGCGGCGTGACCTTCGAGGCCTGTTCCGCGCGATAGGTGCCAGGGGCCTGGCCGGTCCAGCGGCGGAAGGCGCGGGCGAAGTTGGCCTGGTCGGTGTAGCCGACCAGATTGGCGATGTCTTCCAGGCGCATCGAAGGGTTGCTCATCGCGCGCAGCGCTTCGCGCTTGCGCACCTCGTCGACCAGGGTGCGGTAGCTCCAGCCTTCTTCCTGCAGCCGGCGTTTCAGCGTGCGGGTGGAGACGCACAGCGCCTTGGCGGCGGATTCGATCGGGAAGGGCATGTCCAGGCGGCGCTCCAGCAGATGCTCGACGCGGCCGGCCCAGTCGCCGGGGCGGCGCACGCGCGCCTGTTCCATTTCGCACTGCTGCAGCAGCATGCCCAGCACGCCGGCGTGGGCGCTGGCGATCGGCGTGGCCAGGCTGGCGTTCGAGACGATCAGGCGCACCTGGCCCGGATCGCCCGCCAGCGCCGGCATCGGGTGATGGCGCGAGGCGGCCACCGCACGGGTCAGCGCACGGGCCGGCAGGTACATGGCCATCGCCTGCGGCGGCAGGCCGGCGAGCTGTTCGCACAGGCCCAGGGTGAAGGCGATGAAGCGGTCCAGCGCGAAGCTGCGGCCCGGCAGCAGGGGGTAGAGGTCGCGGATGGTGAATTCCACCGCGCCCGGTACCACCGCCTGGCGCAGTTCGAAACCGCCGGCCAGGGTGGGGGCGAAGCGTGCCCACAGTTTCAGCGCATCGCCGAGGGTGGGGCAGCTCAGCAGGGCGAAGCCGAGCACGCCGTGTTCGGCGACCCGGCAGGCGCGGCCGGCGAGGTGGCCGAGCTCCGGCATGCCCAGGTTTTCTACCCGGGTGCACCACTGGTCATCGAGGCGCAGGGCGATGCTGCCCTCGTTGCCGGCATGGGCCAGGGGGCGGTCGAGCTCGTCAAAGGCATGCGTGACCGGTCCGCCGTGGGCGACCAGCAGGCGGCGCAGGGTGAAGGCATGGGTGGCGGGTACGACCAGGCGGTCGGGCGGCATCGGTGACATCGCGGTCTCCAGCTCTCCGCGGGCTGCGGAGCGATGAGACGCAAGTCTCGGTTTCTGTGCCGAAATGGCATTCGCGAGCGATGAATGAAGGATGCGTTTTCGATGTGCGGGGTGCTCTTTATATGGAGTGGCCTGCATCGGGGGGCGCCAGAACGCCGGCGCAGGTCGGGGTGAGCGCAGCGAACCCCAACGTGACGACCTCCGGACTCAACCGCCTGTTGGGGTTCGCTGCGCTCACCCCGACCTATGCCCCCCGGCTTGGGACCGCGCCTCCACCCTGGCCTTAACTGACCCCAGCCTGGCGTCCTCCGGAACTCCATTCGCCGGCGCAGGGCGCGGACACTGCAACCATCGTCCGTACCCCTTGCCGGTCAGGTCGCCTCTCCGCGGCTCCCGCCCGGGCGGGGGTGCGGACGCTCATTCGCCACAGGGGGCGTCTAATCCAATGTCATCCATTCGCTACGCGGCGCGACTGCGCGTTCGCGGTTTTTCGCTGATCGAGCTGATGGTGGTGCTGGCCATTGTGGCCATCCTCACCGCCATCGCGCTCTCTTCCTACCTTTCGTATGTGACCCGCGCCAAGGTGCGCACCGCCCAGGGCGACCTGGTGGCGCTGTCGCTGAACCTGGAGAACGTGCTGCAGCGGCAGCTCCAATATCCGCAGCTGACTACCACCACCACGGACGCCACCGTCCAGCAGTTCACCGGCTGGCATCCGGCGCAGATCAACGATTTCACCTACACGGTGGTCTCGACCAAGCTGGGCTACACGCTGACCGCGACCGGCGTCGCCGGCCGCCTGGCGCAGTGCCAGCTGAGCTTGAACGCCGCCGGCCAGCGTCTTGTTCCGGGCAACTGCGGGTCGATCACCTCATGGTGAGCCGCGCGCAGCGCGGCATGTCGCTGATCGAGCTGATGGTGACCGTCACCCTGATGTGCATCATCGCCCTGGTCGGCGTGCCGCTGACCAAGGCCTGGGTCGATTCGGCGCATCAGCGCGAGGCCGCCGGCATCCTGGCCGAAGGGCTGGGGCGCGCCAGGGCGTTAGCCATGCGCAACCCTGGCGGCATCGCCGATCCGGCCCAGCCGGGCGCCTTCGTCTGCCTCACCGGCAGCACCGTGGCGGTGGCGCGGCCGGATCAGAGCACCGCCTGCGGCAAGGGCACCCTGGCCTGGAGCGCGAGCCTGCCGATCGGCAGCTCGATCGCGCTGCCCGGCAAAGCCGCCTTCCATTGCGTCGCCTATAGCGCGCGCGGCGCGGCGCTGGCCGTGGATGTCGCCTCGGCTACGTGCACGACGCCTACCACTCTTATCGAGGCTCATGCAGGCAATGAAGATGCACTCACCGTGTCCATTCCCTGAGCGCCGCCGGCAGCGCGGCGACGTGCTGCTGGAATCGCTGATCGCCGTGCTGCTCACGGCCATCATCGGCGCCGGCACCGCTTACATGACGACGCGCCTGGCTATCAGCGCGAAAGACCAGCGCCTGGAAGGCATCGCCTCGCAGCAGATGCGCGAACTGCTGCAGCGCTACGGCGCCTCGCTGTGCAGCGGCGGCGCCAACCAGGGCCTGGCCAAGCTTCGCGGCCATGACGGTGCGCTTACCGAGCTGCAGGTGATCTGCGCCGACGGCGCCGCGCGCATGGTCAACGGCATCAGCGTGCAGGGCACCACCCAGGTGCTGCTGTGTACCAGCGCGGATCCCGTCGGCCATGCCGGCGCGCCCGCCATTGCCGTGGGCACCGGCGATGCCACCGCATGCGCCACTGCGGATAGCGGCACCGGTAGCGGTAGCGGTAGCGGAAATGGCAACGGCAACGGCAACGGATATGGCAACAGCGGCGGCAACGGCAAGGGACATGGAGACAGCCAGTCGTGAAAACTGCAGGCATTGAACGTGGCTATACCCTGATCAGCATGCTGGTCGGCCTGCTGATCGGCGTGATCACCGTCGGCGGCATGCTGATGCTCTACAAGTCGCTGGTGGTGGTGGCCAGGGATGTGAAGACCCAGGCCGTGCAGGACGGCGAAGTCGTCGCCAGCGTGCTCGGCGCGCAGGTGGAACTGCAGGAAGCGGGATTCGGCGTCAGCGCTACCGCCGGCCAGGACCTGATCGTGATCGCCGGCGCGACACTGCAGACGGACAAGTCCGGCAAGGGCAAGCTCGCCGGCACGGCGGCGACCAGCTACGCCACCGCGGTGCGCGGCAATGCGGTGGTGTGGGGCTATAACCCCACCGGCAACAGCGCCGCGCCGGATCCTGCCGCCTATCGCTGCAGCGGCCTGCTGCTGGTGGCCGATCCGGAACACGCCCCGGATGTGCCGGGCGCGCAGCTGTTCGCGCTGCAGCCGGTGGCCTGCGACAACGCCCAATCCTGGAACCAGCTGTCCTGGCAGAGCCGCGCATTGACCTCGCCGGAAAGCATGCAGGACACCGGCCAGTTCGAAGCGCTCGCCAGCAGCTGCTGGCCGTATGCGCACAGCGATGCGGCCAGCGCCATGCAGTTGAACTACTACCCGGAGCCGGCCAGCGCTTCCAGCAGCTTCGGCCGCGGCACCGACCCGACCATGGCCGACCATGCCGCGTTCTCCGTCTGCCTGCCCAACTTCCGCCACTGACTTGAGCGACCGCGACATCATGCCCAAGCATCGTCCTTACGATTCCGTCCGCCGCCAGCGCGGCATGGCCACCCTCCTGCTGGTGATCCTGGTCGGCCTGGCCATGACCGCCACCGCTTTCGGCGTTGCGCACGCGGTGCGCAGCACGCAGGAAGGCCAGCTCAGCCTGCATGCGGTCACGCCGGCGCAGGACGGCGTGTGGGACGGTGCCGAGGCGGTGCGGCGCTATCTGCAGAAGGCGGATGAGAACGCGCTCGCCTCGCTTTCCGGCGCGCTGAAGCTGGATGGCACTGTACTGGCGGCCACCGTGGTCAGCGTGGTCAAGGGCAAGGACGGCACCGGCCGCAGCACCTATCGCATCACCGTCGACCTGGTCGGCAGCGCCGCCGACGGCACCACCGCGGCGAGCAAGTCCGTGCTGCAGGCGGTGTACGACGTGACGCCGCAGCCGGGTTCAAGCGGTTCGAACTCCAACCTGCCGCCCCAGCCGACCCTGATCAACACGATCAATATCTACAAGGACCTCAACCTTACCGGCGGCATCAAGGTGCTGGGCGGCAACAACGCCAACCTCAACGTGCAGGGCAATGTGACGCTGGACAGCGCCAGCGTGGACGGCATCAACACCATCCGCGCCACCGGCAACGTGAGCGTGGGCAGCGGCATCCACGTCAACACTATCTACGCCAATGGCGACGTCACCGTCACCGGCGCGGCCAGCGCGGACATGATCAATGCATTGGGCAATGTCACCATCAACGGCGGCGCGAAACCGTTCGCGATCCAGTCCAACGGCACGGTGACCTTCAACGGCGGCAGCGCCTCCTCGGTCGATGCGATGGGCGATGTGATCGTGCCGGCCGGCGGCGTCACCATCGCCAGCATCCGCACCATGGGCAACGTTGTGTGGACCGGCAGCGGCGGCAGCGTGGGCACGATCACGGCGAACGGTTCAGTGACGTATGCAGGCGGCAACAACGGCACCACCATCCGCGCGATCGGCGACGTGCGCCTGACCGGCGGCGGCGCGCAGACGGTGATCACCCAGGGCAATACCACCATGGACAACTCCGGCGCGGTGGGCCAGCTCACCGGGCAGGGCGATCTCACGGTGAATACCTGGACCGGCGTGACCGGCACCATCGGCGGCACGCTGAGCAAGGGTTCCAGCTACATGTCGGCCGACGTGACGGTGCAGCCGGGCCTGAAGGTGGATATCACGCCGGTGGCGCTGGCCAAGCTGCCGCCGGTGACGGTGGACAAGCCCGCCATCGATGCCTATGCGCTGAAAGACTCGGCCAACTACGTGTTCGACTTTGTCGATGGCGCGATCCAGGTGACCGTGTCCAACGTCAACGGCATCGACAGCGGCACCTATTTCCTCGGCTCGTATCCGCAGGCGAATGGCCGCGGTTACCAGGATTTCCTGTGCACCAAGCTGGTGCCCGGCACGCTGAGCAGCGGCGGCAAGGGCCAGTGCAGCAAGCCGGCCATCCCGTACCGCACGATCTGCCAGGCCTTCTCCAACCAGAACGATTGCCTGAGTTACAACAACGGCTCGTGGACGCTCAACGGCAAGAGCTTTGCGCGCGGCGTGCTGTGGTTCCACGGCGATCTGAATCCGAGCACCGGCTACTACCTGGACACCTTTATCGCCACCGGCAATATCTCCACCAGCGGCGCGCACCGCACGGACGCGCCGAACTACGCCGGCTACGACCAGATCTGCGCGAATGCCACGCCGGCGGGGCTGGCCAGCGCCGGTTCGGGGCTGACCGACCAGCAGGTGGCGGATTTCGCCGGCGTGTATCCGAGCAATTTCTGCGATACCACCAATAAGACGCTGATTCCCAACTCCATCGGCAACGTCGCCTTGCTGGCCGGCGGCTATGTGGGCGATACCTTCTCCGGCGGCGATATCAATATCGGCGCCTCGTCGGTGATCAACGGTTCGGTGCTGGCCGGCAACACCATCAGTACCGGCGGCAGCACCAATATCAACGGCTATATCACCGCGGCCGCGGAAAACACCGCGGACACCAAGCCGGTGTCGCTGAGCGGCGCCACCTTGCTGGATTACAGCAAGCTGCCCGACACCTACCAGCCGGCCAACGTGCCGTGCATGAAGAACTGCAACAACGCCACCCAGGCCGCCAATGACAACCTGAGCAAGATCACCTGGACGCGCTATCTCTGAAGCCAGAGGGCGAACCGGTTTCCGCAGCCGTCATTCCGGCGCAGGCCGGAATCCAGTGGCATCGGTACCCGGTTATCGCCATAAGGCCCAGGAGCTGAGCGCTTGGGCTACTTCGCTCCATATGGCTTGGCACGACTGGATGACTCGCTTCGCTCGCCCCTTCGGGGCCGCCCTGCGGGCGTTCTTCGCGCTACGCGCTCGTCCGGCCTGCGCCGGAATGGCGGCTGGGGAGTGGGGTTGTTTCTCTTTCCCTGCACGTAATCAGAGCCCGGCATTGAACTGACTCGCGGCCACAGCCCACGGAAAGGGCATGGCCGTATGATGCGCGTCCATGGAGAAGCCCGTTTACGTCTTCGGCCGGTTCCGCCTCGATCCCCTGGCCCGTGAGCTGCGGCGCGACGGCGAGCTGATCGCTCTGCCGGCCAGCGCCTTCGATTGCCTGGTCTACCTGGTCGAGCATCGCCAGCGGCCGGTCGGCAAGGACGAGCTGATCGCCGCCGTGTGGGGGCGCACCGAAGTCAGCGACAACCTGCTGGCGCAGCACATCGTCCGGTTGCGCCGGTTGTGGGAAGGCGACACCTCGTGCATCCGCACGGTGCCGCGCATCGGCTATCACTGGATTGCGCCGACGGTGCTCGAAACCGTGGCCTCCGAAAGTGCCGTGGCCGAACGTCCCGCCGTTGCGTTGGACGAAGAAGCCGATGCCGCCATCGACGTGCTGCCTGCGCGGCCACGCGGCCGCAAGCCTCTGTGGATCGCCGCCATCGCCATCGCCGTCCTTGCGCTGCTCGCCGCCGGCTGGTGGTGGACCGCGCGCAAGGCCGCGCCCGATGCGGCCAAGCCTGCACCCGCGGCGCTGGTGGTGGTGCTGCCCGCGAAAGTGCAGGCGGAAGGCGAATGGGGCTGGCTGCGCTACGGCGTGATGGATATCGTCGCCAACCATCTGCGCGCCGCCGGGCTGCGCACCGTGCCCAGCGAAACCGTGGTGGCGCTGTCCAAGGACGGCGCGTTCGGCGACGAGGACGACAGCAAGCATCCGTTCGATGCGACATGGCAGATCACGCCGGACGTGAAGTTTCTCGACGGCAGCTGGCGCATCCATCTGGATCTGCGTTCGGCCGAAGGCCATGTCGATGGCGTGGACGTCATCGCCAAGGACGTGCTGGCCGCCGCCAAGCAGGCTTCCGATGCCCTGGTGCGCCGCCTCGGCGCGCCCGGCGCCGGCAGCGCGCAGACGCCGTCCCAGCTCGACGACTGGCTGGCCAAGGTGGCCGCCGCGCGCCTGGAAAACCAGATCGATGCCGCGCAGAAAGTGATCGACGGCGTGCCGGACGCCTGGCGCGACGATCCGAAGATCGAATACACCCGCGCCATTCTCGAATGCGACCGCGGCGAGCGCGATGCCTGCGAAAAGCGCCTGCGCGATCTGCTGGCGCGGCTGGACCGGGAACACAGCACGGATCTGGCCCTGCGCGGGCGCGTGCATTTCACCCTGGGCCTGCGCTATGCCAGCGCGCAGCAGCTCGATCGCGGCGCGGCGATGCTGGACGAATCGATCCGCCTGTTCGAGCAGGCCAAGGTCAATGACGAACTGGCCAATGCCTATCTCAACCGCGCCTGGCTGGCGCAGACCCAGGACAAGCTCGACCTGGCCATGAACTACCTGGGCAAGGGCAGGGCGACCTATACCCTGACCGGCAATGTGTTCGGCATGTCGCGCGCGGATTTCGACATGGGGTTGATCGCCGCCAAGCAGGGCCAGCTCGACAGCGCCATGAGCTTCCTGCAGCGCGCCTACGACCAGGACGCCCGCTACGGCGCGCGCACCATGCTGCCGGCGGAACTGGACGGCATGGCCAGCGTCGCCAAGCAGCAGCTCAAATACCGCGACGAACTGGCGATCACCGACCGCTTCTGGCCCTTGAGCGCCGACCTGGTCGACGTGCATATGCGCCGCGAACTTACCTTTGTGCGCGCCATCGCGCTGGCCGACAACGGCCGCATGCTCGAAGCCTCCTCGCTGGCGCATCAGCTGCTGCGTGAAATGGATCCGCGCGAGGACGCGATGCTCGTCGTCGAAGTGCCGGCGCTGCTGGCGCAGATGGCCTACGACATGGGCGATGACAACGAAGCCGTGCGCACTGCGCGCCAGGCGCTGCAGCCGCAGGATGGCCTGGATCAGCAGGACCGCGCGACGGTATGGCTGGTGCTGGTGCGGGCGCTGGCCAGGAGCGGGCATGCGGACGACGCGGCGAAGGAAGCAGAGCGCTTCGTGGCCTGGGCCAAGGAACAACCCGCCGGCGCCGGCGACTGGGCGCCCTTGTATGCGGATCTCGCACAAGCCGAGCTGGTCGAGGCGAAGGATGCTGCGCACGGCCTCGCCCTGCTCGAAGCCTTGCTGGGACGCGCGCGCAAGGAAGGCGTGCCGGCGCTGATCGTCAATGTCGGCTGTTCCTACGCCTCGGCCTTGCTCGGGGCCGGGCAGGCCGATCAGGCGCTCACCGTGAGCGGCACGCTGTCGGCCTGGGCGCAGGACGACGTGCGCGTGGTCGCGCTGGAAGCGCGCATCTACCAGGCGCTCGGCCACGCCGACGCGCGCGACAAGGCGCTGCAGCGCGCGAAGCTGCTGGCCGGCGAACGGCCGCTGCCATCGAACTGAAATGTCGGCACCGACGATTGGCCTGTGCTGACATGGCTGCTCGGATACCGCGGAATTAGCCTGTATCCACCTCGCACCGCTCCCACCTTCGGGTCTCCACTCCCACCGAAGGCCGCAGTAGAGGAAGCGGCGTCTCAGGGCGCGCAACGGTCTGCCGGCGCCGCGTTTCCAACAACCGTCTCGCTCGCCCGGGGAGGATGCCCCGGTCCGGCGGCCACGCAGCCCTCGCCCCCGGGGACTGCGCCGACCGACCGGTTGCGCACGAAGACGGCGCCTCCCTAGGCTGTGGGCAGTGCAATGAAACCTCCGACTCATTGGCTGTACCGTTCGGACCGGCGACCTACCATCGCCGGTTTTTTTTGTGCCGAGGTTTGTCGCAGCAGGCGATGACGACATCAGCGGCGCGCGCTGAGCAGCGTGCCCATCGAGTTCAGCAGATCGTCCATGGCGAACGGCTTGGCAAGAAAGACGCTGCCCGCCACGCCTTGCGCATGCCATTCGGCGCTCGCGTGCCCGGACATGTAGATCACCGCGATATCGCCATACGCCGCGCGCGCCGCACGCGCGAGATCCCAACCGTCCAGCTTGGGCAGGCCGATATCGGTGAGCAGCAGGCTGATATCCGAACGCGCGCGCAGCACGGCCAGGCCTTCCTCCGCGGAAGCGGCAAGCAGCACTTCGTGGCCATAGCGTTCGAGCAGGAAGCGCAGCGAATCCCGCAGCTCAGGGCGGTCTTCGACGACCAGCATGGTGATCTGCAAGGCGTTCGCGGGAAAGGAAAGGCCGGGAGAGGAAGGGTTTGAGGACATGCGCTGGACCGGATTCGGGGGACGGAATCGCGGAACCTATCCGTCGGCACTCGCATGGGCCATGTGGAAACAGGCCAAGATCGGCGCCGCCAAGGCCATTGCCTGCACCGATGCGTCCGCCGGCGCCGGGCCTGAACTGACTGCTCACCTGTCCCGGCCTGACATGTGCAGCGGCATGCCCGGCTCACACCATATGCCCGTGCCGCACCGACGTCCCATGTTCGGTAGCGCAGGGGGTAAGGCATGCTGGCGCTACACGACATCGACATCATGCGCGGCGCGCAGTGCGTGCTGCGGCAGGTCTCGCTCGAAGTGGAGCGGCCGGGCGCCTTGTTCCTGGTCGGCGGCGGCAGCAGCGGCAAGTCGTCGCTGCTCGGCGCGATCGCCGCACACGGCGGTGCCGACCTGCTGGGCATGGCGACCTGGTGCGGGTTGCCGTTGGCCACCGCGGCGCCGTCCATCGCCTGGCTGGGCCAGCGCGATCTGTTGGAAGGGGGAGTCCCGGCCGGAAGCCATGCGCTGCATGCATGGCTGCGCGAGATCCGGTGCGAGAAGGAAGCCATGGCGGAAACCCAAGTTTCCGCTTGGCCGCGCGCACTGCGCCGTTATCTGGCGGTAATGGCCGCGCTTGCTACGCCGGCCGATCTCTATCTGCTGGACGAACCGACTGCGGGCCTGGACGAGGCGATGGCGCTTGTCGTGCGTGAACGCATGAAGGCCGTCGCCGCGCGCGCCTGCGTGATTGCCGCCACGCACAATCGGCTGGATTGCCTGCATGTAGGCGGTACGACGGCCTTGCTCGCCGGCGGCGCGGTGCAGGAATGCGCGCCGACGCCGGCGTTTTTCCGCGAACCGCGCACACCGGCCGGACGCATCTATGTCGACACCGGCAACTGCAATCTGCCGGCGCAGGCCGGCCAGCTGCGTCCGGATGTCGGCGTGTGGTGGCTGATCCCCGGATTGCTGTGCGGCATGAGCCGCCCCGGCATCACCTCGAATATCGAAGCGCAGTTCCGCTATCTGGCGGGCGAAGGCGTGCGCGCGCTGATCTGCGCGGAAGAACGCTGCGTCTATCCGCGGGAGGCGCTGCACGCACACGGCCTGTCGCTGCATCACTTCGCCATCCCCGACCTGGCCCCGCCCAGCCTGGGCCAGGCCATCCGCATCTGCCGCCTGATCGAACGCGCCATGCGCGCGGGCGACGGCGTGGCGGTGCATTGCCGCGGCGGCCTGGGGCGCACCGGCACCGTGCTCGCCGCCGTATTGGTGTGGCTGGGCGACGGTGCCGAGGAAGCCATCCTCAAGGTGCGCGCGGCGCGCCCGATGGCGATCCAGACCAAGGCGCAGGCCGACTTCGTGCGCGGTTTCGCGCGCGCGGCGCGGCTGCCGCAGGCCAGCGGTACCCACTGACTTTTTAACCCACAAGAGAAAACCCGATGTCTCTGGATAAAGCACTGGCGGCGGCGCAGACCGACGTTCCCGAATGCGTGGCGGTCGGCTACGTGGATATGTCCAGCGGTTTCCTGCTGGGCGTGAAGACCGTGGATTCGCATCCGGGCGAGATCCTGGACCTGGTCGCGGCCGCGACCGGCGATCTGTTCCAGGGCAAGAACGTGGTGGAGATCGAGCGCCTGTTCGACCAGTCGCGCGGCATCACCACGCGTGCGGCCGGCGCGCATTACTTCAACGAGATCGTGGTGTTCAGCACCAACCTGATCCACGTGTTTATCCGCTCGAAGAAGAACCCCAACCACGTGGCCGTGTTTGTCGCACGCATCGGCGCCAATATCGGCATGGCGCTGGCGCGTTCGCGCCTGAGCATGGTGGCGCTGGAGGCTTCGATCTAAAGCGCTGCCGTTGGTACTGGCCATGCGCCGACAAGAAGACAGCGTCCGCGCGCTGCGCATCGCCTGCCCCAACTTCAGCGCGGAGGAGGTCGGCGCGCTGCGTTCGATCCTCGGCCTGCTCAAGCCGTATCTGAAGCATGCCTGGGTGGTGGACGCGGTGGTGGCGGAGGCCGGGGTGCCCATCGATGTGTGCCTGATCAATGTGGATCACCCCGGCGCGCCTGCCGTGCCGCCGGGCAATCTGCGCGTGATCGGCTGCTCGTCGCGCCCGCGCAACTATCCGCGCGGCACCTTGCACCGGCCGCTGCGTCCGCCGGAAATACTGGCTTTGCTGAGCGAGGCGGGCAGCCGCGTGCTGGGCGAGCGCCAATATGCGGATGCGACACCGTCGCTGGAGTGGTCGTACCGGTTGATGGCGTGGCCGCGCGATCTGACCGACTGGCCGAAGTCGTGGTGGCGCGTGATGGCAAGCATGACCGCCGAAGCGCTGCCGTTGCCGCGCATCGCCGAGCGCACCGAGCTGCCTCTGCGCTACGTGGAGCTGTGCATCGAGCGTTTGCACGCGGCCGGCCTGGTCGAGCGCATTCCGCGCGTACGCGAGGGGGCCGTGGTGCAGGCCGCCGTCGTTCAAGAGCAGGAAGGGCGGCGGCGCTGGTCCGGGCTGGCCAGCCGCATCCTGCATCGATTCGGATTGGGAAAATGATGGACGAAGTCCACAAGATCGTTTTTATGGGGGCTCCGGGCTCGGGCAAGACCACTTGCATCCGCGCGCTGAGCGAAATCGATCCGGTCACCACCGACGTGCCTTGCACGGACGAACTGCGCGACCTGAAGGAAACCACCACGGTGGCGCTGGACTATGGCGAGCTGCAGCTCGACAGCGAATCGCGCGTGCTGCTCTACGGGCTGCCGGGGCAGGAGCGCTTCAGCTATATGTTCGAGGTGGTGCGCGCGGGGCTGCTCGGCGCCATCGTGCTGGTGGACGCGACCAGCGCCGATGCCGTCGAGGAGCTGTCGCGCACGCTGGCCTGCCATCGCGCCGACCTGCGCAAGATGCCGTTTATCGTGGCGCTGAACAAAAGCGAGCAGGCGGCCGATGCGATCGCGGAACGCTGCCGCGAGGCCGTGCGCGCGCATGGCCTGATGGCGCCGGTGATGACGGTGGACGCGCGGCGGCGCGAGGATATCGCGCACCTGATCGAACTGCTGCTGGTGATCCTGGAATTCGGCTTCGGCTTCGACCAGCCCGGCGAGCCGGGAGGCGGCGCATGAGCATCGACATGCCCAGCCAGCGCCAGTGCCTGGCGGCGCTGGACAAGGCGATGGCGCATTGCCAGGGGATCGTCGCCGGCATGTTCGCGCTGCGCGACGGACGCTGTTATGCGGAACGTTCGCGCGCGCGCGTTTCGGTGGGCAAGTTCGCCGCGATGAGCAGCTCGCTGATGGCGCTGTCCAACAGTGTGATGGCCGAGCTGGCGGCGGATTCGCCGGGTTATCTGCTGATCGAGGGGCGCACGCACAAGTTGGTGGCGTGCAAGGTGCCGCGCGGGAAGATGGGCTTGATCGTGGCGGTGCTGGCGCAGAGTGAGGTGAGCCTGGGCCTGGTGCTGGGCTATGCCAGGACATGTGCGCGTGAAGTGTGCGAAGCGGCTGACGACGCGCAGGGTGCGATCTCGTAGATCAGTTTACGGGCTCGAGTCCTTCTCCCGCCGGGAGAAGGTGCCGGCAGGCGGATGAGGGTTCGGGCGGAGTGATGCGCACCACTCTGTCCGAACCCTCACCCCAACCCCTCCCCAGAGGGAGAGGGTCTCTCTTCTCATCGGCGAGTGGCCTCGCCTGACCAAAGCGAGGCACGCTGCTGCTCCTTCGCGCAAACCTGCGCTTATCTACACTGGATTTGCAGGGTTGCGGCTCCCGTTTCCGGTTTTGCGAACGGGTCCACATAAGGATCGAACGGGAACCCTGGGGACGGAAGCGTGTTGGTTCGCCGCCGCGATATGGCGCGATCCGCTTCCCTGATCGTCATCCACGCATCCATGTTTCAGATAGCGGCGCCGCGCGCCGCTGCTTCGCCTGCGCACGCGTATCGCGCGCCGAGGCGATCGCCAGTGCCAGGGGGAATCCACACCATGCGCCATGTTCACCGACAGGCTCCGCCACTTACCTTCAAGAAAACCTGGCCAGCGCGCCGCGTTCTTTGCGCGGCGGTACTGGCGAGCCTGAGCTGGCTGCCGCAGGCGCATGCCGCCTGCAGCACCACGGGTACGTCCACCATTTGCGATACCGCGGCGCCCGCGCCGTGGACCAGCACCATCGGCGCAGGCCCTTCCGCACCTGCCGGCGCCAGCGTGACGGTGGGGCCGAATGCGCAGGTCGTGGTGGGCGATGCTTCCGCCATCGCGCTGCTCGACCGCGCCAATATCGTGATCAAGTCCGGCGCGCTGGTGCAGAACAATGCGGTGAGCGCGGTGGGCCTGTACAAGACCGGTGCGAATACCATCGATTTCCGCAGCGACAGCACGCTGACGGTGGAGCAGGGCGCGACCATTCTTGCCGCGGGTTCCGAGAACAACGGCGAGGCGGTGAATCCCCAGGCCGCCGGCAACCACATCATCAACAGCGGCACGATCCGCGCGATGAATGCGGCGGCGATCTGGTTCCAGGCCTCGTCCGGCGGCAACTACATTGTCAACAACGAAACCGGGGTGATCCAGGCGCCGGGCAATGTGATCGGCGCCTCCGGCAGCAGCACGCTGGATTTCACCAACAAGGGCAAGGTGATCGGCAACCTGGTGTTCGCGCGCGGCAATGACACGCTGCGCTTGTATGGCGGCTCGTCGGTGAGCGGCACGATCGACGGCGGTGGCGGCAATAATCTGCTCACCCTCAACGGCAGCGGTACCGATACGCTGCCGACCGTCGCCAACTTCCAGACTGTGCGCAAGCTGGACGACGGCACGTGGATCGTGGGGCAGTCTCTGGCTGGCATGGGCGTGACGTCGGTCGATGCGCAGCAGGGTGTGTTGCTGCTGACCGCCGATAATTCGACCTATGCGGGCGCCATGCAGTTGCGCTCCGGCGCCACGCTGGCAGTCGGCGATGCAGCAAGCCCAGGCGCTTCGTTGCGCGGCAGCTTGAGCGTGCCGGTCGGCGCCGCGCTCGGTGGCTATGGCAGCGTCGTGGGCGACGTCGACAACCAGGGCACGGTTGCGGTGGCGGATGCGCTGACGCCGTTCGCCGGCAACGCCATGGGCAACTTCGCGATTCGCGGAACGCTGACCAACAGCGGTCTGGTGCGCATCGGTGCCGATCAGGGCGTGGGCCGCACGCTGACCGTAGGCAGCTATATCGGCCGCAACGGCACCATCGCGATGAATGCCGTGCTCGGCGGCGACGGCTCCGCTGCGGACAAGCTGCTGGTGGACGGCGGCACGGCCACCGGCTCGACTCTGCTGAAAATCACCAACCTGGGCGGGCAGGGCGCAGCTACCGTCTCCGACGGCATCCTGGTGGTGCAGGCGGCCAACGGCGCGACCACCGACGCCGGCGCGTTCGCCCTGAGCGGCGGATCGTTGAAGGCGGGCGCCTACGAATACTTTCTGGTGAAAGGCGGCGTGACGTCAGGCACCACCGAGGACTGGTATCTGCGCAACACGCAGGCGGCGCCGCCTGCTCCTCCGGCACCTGCGCCAGCGCCAGCACCAGCGCCAGCGCCAGCGCCAGCACCAGCACCAGCACCAGCGCCAGCGCCAGCACCAGCACCAGCACCAGCACCAGCACCAGCACCACCACCAGCACCAGCACCAGCACC